>ENA-OSET01001835-OSET01001835.1-sediment-metagenome-genome-assembly--contig:-NODE-1835-length-21372-cov-24.772247_pt1 | contig 21372 bp, 15 predicted proteins | sample MGYA00237882_ERZ534229 | MGnify/ENA primary metagenome ERZ534229 (study PRJEB26408, sample SAMN06266212) | sediment metagenome | isolation source: Hudson Canyon methane seep mesocosm | place... | reverse complement strand
GATAAGATGTTAAGTTAAATCGAAAGTTTACGATCTAACCCTAAACTGCTTAACTTTTAAAGGATTAATATGTCACTCGCCATCGCTTACAGTCGTAGCCGATCAGGGATTAAAGCGCCTTTGGTTATTGTCGAAGTGCATATTGCTAACGGCTTACCGGTGCTCAATATTGTGGGCTTGCCAGAAGCGGCAGTGAAAGAAAGTAAAGATCGAGTGCGTGGCGCGATTATTAATTCGCAATTTGAATTCCCCATGCAACGTATTACCGTTAACCTTGCGCCTGCGGTTTTGCCATTTTGCTTTTTTTTTTAAAAAATTGTCCATAAATATGAGGTTTTACCTATAAATGTATTTAACTTTTGTTAAGCAAACGGGAATATTCACTAGAAAGTAAATTAAACCGGGTAGGTAAGCTATAATTTTTCCCAGCTTAGTCGCTTACTATAAGTTTAAAAAGAATATCATAGGTAACTAGCAGAGTTATTATAGTGCTTACCTTCATAAAAAGAATAGTTCATTACTAAAGTTCTTTGCTGACCATTAGGGGCTACGATACTCATTCCTGTATTTCGTAAACTTCATGGAATAGTTTGCGATTGATTTATATGTATTTTTAAAACAGCTGAAGCTTGTGGGTAATCAGGAGCTATTTTTCAGTGCTCGTTGCCTTTTTACTATAATTTAATTTTCTAAATTTCACAGCTAAGGGTGGAGTAGCTGTGAAAATAGATTACTCAGCTAACGCTGACTTAAGCTTTAAAAAAGCAGTAAAACCTTGTTAATTTCTCAATTTATATTAGTAATAATTATTTCAAAAAAGGGTATTCTTTGAACTTTAATAGTTCTGACGGTAAAACACCTAAAGTATTTGCAAGTTTACATATATTTAGTAACGAAATATTTCGTTGCCCTCTCTCAACACCACCAATGTAACTTCTTGCTAAACCGCTCTCCCACGCCAGCACTTCTTGCGACCAGCCCTTAACTTTACGTAACTCTACAAGTCGATCACCAAATAATTTTTTAGGGTCAGTCATTAGCATTTAATCATAAATTAAGGTTGATTAAATGCTACAGATGTTGTCACTTATAGTGCCACGCACTATAAGTGACAATTTGTCATTTTTTTGTTTTAATAGTTCACGTTCTTTGTTAATAGGCTAATCAACATTATTGACTATGCTTGTATCATGTCTTGAAAAAAGAAAACTAAAAAGATTTTAATTTTTTAATGTGACAATACCATGCTATTAGATACAAATAATTTAACCTCAATTTTGCCTCACCTCAAAACCTCACAACTTGAAGACCTAGTTTCTCTTTATTGCTTCAGTACAGATACAGTATCTGACCTTATTCATAAGTATAAAATAAAATGTGAACCAAATAAGCTTTTAAGGCTACTTCCTCTAGTTAAAGCAGATTGTATATGCTCTTCTTGCCAGGAAAAATAGTACGAAAAATTCTTTGCAGAGGACCTAAGTCAAAGTTTAATAAACCTTTTGCCAAAAGTGCACTCATACACAAGAAAAAAATCGTTTTTGTTTTAGATGTAAAAAGAGATCCTTTTATATGAATAATTACAGGTCAAAACAGGATATTATTTCCCAATACTTTGCTGAACATAATGTTAGTCAGTCTCAAAAAAAAATATCGGATTTAACACTAAAAGATACCCTATATTTATCGACTCTTTTGAGCACCTTTAAGCCGTTTTCAAGTCATTGCGACATTAAACCTGAGAATAAATTATCTCCAGTATCAGTTAATGAGCTGGACAATATTACCTCGTACCTATTTGATAGGAAACTAATTTCAATAAGCCCATATACCGATTTATCAGCATTTACAATTAAAAATAGTGAAATTAATGATATTAATTTAATGAAAATAAAGTGGAAAGTAAATTTAGAAAATGTTGAATCAACAGTATTACAATTAAACAAACTTATAAAAAATTCAGCTTGGCCAGGAAAATGGCACTATGATGTTAAATCAGTCTGGCTAGAAACTTCTGCTTTAGAGTGCGTTGAATATCTAAGGTCTCTATCATTGGCAAGAGACTTTGATGTTAATGTAACTGATGAACTGCAAAAAAAAATTTTAAATGTATTACAGTACTTTTCAGTATCACAGTGTTTTTTTCTTTTACTTTCTGCAGCACAAGAAACATCGGACCATATCGTATGTAAATTAATTCACTTGGAAAATGCAGGTGATGATTTCATTCATAACTTCTTTCGAGGTATCAAAAATCAATCACAAATTTCAACTGAAGCTTATGACTTGCCAATGTCACCATTGAGTCATAAACTCCATAATGAATTTCTCAAAATTGGTATGGCTGGATTTACAGATATCCCTAGACATTTATGACCCTTAGTTACGAGCCAATTTTTAAATAGTCCTTTTATTTTTAGTATGTACTGTCGCAACATTTATTGAAACCCAACTTCCATCTTACTAAGATAAACATATTTCATCATACGCTCGCTTCTCAGCATTAAACTTTGAGAATCCATGACAAAACTCTAAAATCCCAGCTCGTTCCTGAAATTTTTCCTGATCGCATGCTGACAAGGCTTCTAATTCTGACTGATATATACCTTGAAGTAGCTGATTACCTTCAAAAGAATCTATTTTATTAATGGGCAGAGTATCATTTTCAATTTTATAATGACCATAACAATAAGATTTCAAAATCCCTTTTTTTTCCAAATGAACTGTAAATTGCCGTATTGCTGTATAAAGGTCAAAGCCTTCCAATAAAGCAATAATATTAGGGTCAATTAATTTTTTATGTGGCCAAATATTTAGTGCAAAATGATTAAGTGGGGCATATTTTTTGCACCATTCAGTCATTTTATAGACTGAAATGGGGTATGGCTCATCGTATTTTTGAGATTTTTTATAAATAAAAACTGCAAATAATATTGCCTGCCATGCCATGCGGTCACACGCAAAGATGCTTTCCCCCTTAATTGGCTGGTTTAAAAAATGAGGTAATGATTCAACAGATACATCCATGATTGATACAGCTCTACGCCATATTGGCTGCGTATGAAGTTGATGCTTATACTTAGTTAAGTAGCTTTCTTTATCTCTTACATAGCTTTCTAATAAATTAATGGAAGGTCTAATCTTCTCTAGGATTGCTTTTTCTCGAGCTATTCTTTGTTGGTGCAATTCATTTTTTATGCGCTTACGTTCCTGCTCTTTCTCAAAAATTTGGTTAAGTTCTTCCTGTAATTCCAATTCGAGGGATGATCTTAGGTTTACTCTAATTACTTCAGTAGCAGGGTGGAATAGCCATTTTTTATTGCTTACAGAATCGACAACTTCTTTACGAATATCGTCTAAATCCGCGTCTCTATCTACAGTAGATAAATCGATTTCTATACACGGAATTTTAAGGTCTTGTAACTTTTGTTCTTTGGTTTCATCAACAAAATGCGTGACAGCAATTTCAATAAGAAACCAAGCTCCATTTATAAAGGCCATAACATCTGGAATAATGCGACCTAAAGATTGTTCCAACTTTATATCTTCAATAATGACGGTATGTTTATTACATGCTTTTAAAGATCCTGATTTACTGATTGATTGACCGCAGATTTCTCCACTCACTTGTTCACTAATGAGTAATTCTGGCAAAGTAATTTGTGCAGATTCTTCCAGAACTTGCTTTGCTGCATAATGTAAGGCAGTTTCTACTGCATGAGCACATTCATCAGCTTTATAATGGGCAAAACAATGCGCATTTTTTTGCCCTTTCTTGGCGACTAAAGGAGCATGACAGGAAGCACAAATACATTCGCAGGCTAAGCCTGAGGGTACGTTACTAATATGAATTAGCTTGCCGTCTTTTAAACCAAACGGTAATTTAACTTGATTTGTACTAAGATTGTTTTTCATGGTGACCTGGTTAACTAGCAAAATAAATAATTTGGAAGTTAGCTTAGGTAATTACCAAGGTTTAAAACAGAGGATTTAAGGGGTAAATACGGGGTAAAATTATGGATAAACAAATACTTACGCAGGAACAGGAGGTTGATCAGCTAAGACAATCTGCACAGTGTGTTCTTTATTTATATGATGAGCTTGTCGCAAATAAGGATCCTCGTAGAGATCAAATAGCGATGTCTCTTTTTAGAGCTGTTGCTACATTAACTGTTGAAATAGCAAAACCAGGGATACAACTGCAAGATATTCGATTTTCCCCACAAGATTTGTTTGATAAAACTGTAGAATTAGGGCGTACAAAAAAATCTATTAAAGAAACACCTGCAGAGTGGGTAAGAAAAAACTGGAAAAAACTCGAACAGGAAATTGCAGGGAGAGGTGGACATCTACAGGATATTTCTCAACGTAAGGGCTTGGAATATTTTCCATGGATTGATAAAGAGAAGTCCGATGGTGGTCAGGGCAATCACTCATATTATTATTTAATTGCTAAACCATTTAGTGAAACAGAAAAAATAGAATCAAAAGTTTATGCTATTCCTGAGGGTGGTCTGCACTATATCCCTGAGTTATTATCCGATGTTCCCGCGTGGGCTAGATGGGTCAATGGTTTTGTTCTGCGAGGCTGGCAGAAATTTGCATTTCTTTTACCCGTATTATTGGTCGTTTTGTTTAGTTTATTCTTATTTTATATGCTTTTAATTTTGGGCATTAATAGCAAAATAACTACCGTCAGTTGGTTAAGTTATTGGTTGATAGCAGGAGGGTTAACGACATGGGTTCTATCATCACCTCTTTATCGTGTTGTTAGTCACCGTATTGTGATGGCTCCAGATTGGGTGATTCCACTAAAGGAACGTAGTGTTCAACTGGAGTTAAAAAGAATTGATATTGATCCTGAAACAGGAAATACCATTAGAGAACTGCGCCTTATGGTGTATTCAGCAAAATGCCCTATTTGCTCTGGACGCGTTGAGGTTGAGGGTGGTGGTATTGAATTTCCATTTCGATTAATCGGTAGGTGTAGTGAGTCACCTAGAGAACATATATTTTCATTTGATCATGTGACGAAAACAGGAAAAATACTCAGATAAAATTAAACCTGTTGTATAGTAGCTATTGGTTAATAACTATTACACTGGCTTTATGCCTGATGATATAGTTACACCTTATAAAGAATAAGGTTATATGTTTATTTTTAACGCACTTAAATTAATTTATGGATAAAAACCAGCTTACGGAACGAGATATTTGCACCAAACACATATCTCCTCCTATAAAAAATGCAAGCTGGGATATACATAATATGCCTTTAGCGACTATTGAAGTCAAAGAGGACACTTCACCAGTAGCAGTAGGTATGCAACAAGACCTGTTTTATACAGACTTACTTGAAGTGCCTTTTATCTTTAGCTCCAGTGGTGATGGCTTTATTTTTCATGATAGAACAAGTTTATCTCCCCAAGTAGAACAAATGAAAAAATATCAGCAATGGAAAGGCTGCCAACTTCAAGAGTTAGAGGCAATTGCCAAAGACTATTATGAAGAAGGTGGTGGTAAGTCTCCTTGTTATTATCAAATACGCGCTACCAATAAAATGGTTGAAGCCATTGCTAAAGAAGAACAGGTTGTATTATTGGTGATGGCAATAGGGCGGAAAATAAAGCAAATGATGACCCTCTACGACCAATTGAAACAAAAATTTACCCACTCTACAGTAATGTTAAAAAACTAATGCAAGCCACTATAAAAGTATTGGAGGCCTAATGGCCGCTAGAATGTTTAAAAAAGACTTTATTACACTAGTCGACCTTTATATAGCATACAGAAAAGCTAAATCTGATGCTTTCTATGATGCTTTACATCCTAATGCACTTGCTTTTACTGAATATGAATCCTCATTAAAATTAAATTTAAGCAAGTTATTAGAAACACTTCATAATAAAGGTGTGGAATGGCCTAAAGACCTAGATTTTATTGGTTCTCACTTATATATCCCAAAATCAATTGATGAATCTCCATGGAATAGCACAGAAGAACTTCACTATAGGGAGGTTAATCCGGCTAATGATTGGAAACAGAGATTCAGTGTAAGTAAGAAAAAGAAACTAGAGGCAAAGTATCGTCTTCTAATTTCTCCAACGGTTGATTATCAAATTATCTCAGCACTATGGATTATAAAAGTAGGGCATTTATTTGAATGGAAGTTAGATACAAATATTTCTTATGGGAATCGATTACGTCGAGAAAGCTCTGAGTCAGTGCCGTTTAAAGAAACTTTTGGTAACGATATTCCAAAAAGACTAAACTTTAATTGCCTTGGGCTGTTTTCCCCTTATTTTTCCGCATATCAGCAGTGGAGAAATAAAGGTTTAGAGGTGATGCGAACATCTGTCGAGTCAGGTAAAAATGTAACTGCTATCACTTTAGATTTAGCTGGTTTTTATCATAATATTGCTCCCCGCTTTATACTTAAACCTAGTTTTCTAAAAGAGATTTCTGTTGATTTATCATCAGATGAACGAAAATTCACAAACTTACTATTAGACTCTATAGATTTTTGGTACAGCCAGTCATTAGATGCAAAATCCCGGCCTGAGGGAGCATTACCTATAGGGTTATCCGCTTCTCGTATTATTTCTAATGTCTTGCTCTACCAGTTTGATAATGAAATTCAAATGGGACTTAAACCTTTGTATTATGGGCGTTATGTAGATGATTTTTTTATAGTTGTTGAGACTCCCGATACAGTTGACTCGGCTACTTCACTACTTCGCTGGATGGAGAAGTCCATCCCTAGTTTAAAGCTTCGCAGGTCGAAAGGTAAAGAATTAGAATTATATTTAAAGTTTAAGTATTCTCAAGGTTCGAACTTATTTTTTACAGCTAGTAAGCAGAAAATTTTTCACCTTACATCGGAGCATGGCCTCGATTTAATCAATCAAATATCATCTCAGATTAAAGCTCAGTCAAGCGAATACCGTTTACTACCAGAGGTACCAGAAACTGCCTCAAAAATGGCAAGTAGTTCGCTATTGGCAACATCTGATGCTACCTTGTCTGCTGACGCTTTACGTAAAGCGGATTCAGTGTCAGTTCGAAGATTAGGGTTTGCATTACTAATACGGGATATTGAAAGCTATTCAAAAGACCTTCCTCGCTCAGAATGGGAGGATATTAGACAAGAGTTTTATAAGCTTGCGTATCGTCACCTAATTACACCTAAAGGCTTCTTTAATCTATCTGTTTATTATTCACGTATTTTTCGTTTAATGGTCAGTAACCATGATTTCAAAAATGCAGAAGACTTTGTTATTGCATTAAAAAGCTGCATTGACCTTATAGCATCAACTACCATTTCCAATAAGGAGGAAAATCAAAAGCTAACACTATGTAGGTCATACTTTGAAAAAACGTTCCTTCAAGCTGCAATTCAGGCATCAACAACAAGAAAATTTACGGAGTGGACAAAATTAGGCCGACTTTTACGGGTGTTATTTACATTAAATGGGGGGCATTATCAGCCAAATATAGCTCCGTATTTGAAAAAACAAAGTAAGCAAGTTCTTTTGGCTGATTGGGGTAGTAGACCTTATAAAGACTATTGGTACTATAGTCAGAATGAAGATATCAGGGATGCACAAATTCCACGAAGCGTTGAAGTCCAAAAGGTTATAAACTGGCTAAAAATAAAAGACTTCAGAATAGCTGCAGACCTTAAAAACCCTCACTGGCCTGCTCTAGTATTTCCTACTAGACCCTTATCTATACAAGAAATAGCATTAATAGCCCCCAAAGTTATAGGTGATGAGAATTTATTTAAAGCATCTATTTTGGGATTAAGGGGGGCCAAAGTAGGATCATTTTACAAACTTGGTTTCAAGGAAATTAAGTCTGATCGATACCTCTCAGTTCCAAATAATAAAAAGAGTTCGATCAAAGTGGCTTTAACAAACGTGTTGACTACTAAGGAGCAATGGGAAAATGCTGCTAAAGGTACTTCTGATAGATCAATAAAAAGATATGAAAATATAAATTCATTAATTAACAGGGTATTAAAAGAAAAAGATAAGCCCGACTATATAGTTTTTCCTGAGTGTTCACTACCTCGTAGATGGGCAATCACAATCTCAAGCCGATTAGCTAAAGAGGGAATTTCCATGTTGGCAGGTTTGGAGTATTATCCACATAAAAAAAATGCCAATGAACTTCGGAATGATACTCTGGTTTCATTGGCCACAAGGTGGCCTGGTTATCGTAGTAACCTTATCTATATGCAGCCAAAACTACATCCATCTCACGGTGAAAATCAAGCGCTTAAAGACATAAAGAAAAGTCAATATATACCACCATATGGTATTGATGAGTTACCAATTTATAACCATGGTGGATATTTTTTTGGCCTAATTAATTGTAGTGATTTAACCGCACCGATGAACAGGGTTAAATACCAAGGTAAAGTTGATGGACTTTTTGTTCTTGAATGGAATCCTGACGTTAAAACATTTAACTTTCTTGTAGAAGGTGCCGCACATGACGTGCATACTTTTGTTATTCAAGTTAATAACCGTGCTTATGGAGATAGTCGAATTCGTGTTCCATACCGACTTGAATTTATGCGCGACCCGATCAGGATAAAAGGTGGAGTTACTGACTTTTATGTTTTAGGAAACATGGACTATGAAGCCTTAAGAATGCATCATAAACGTACTAATATGGCAATAAAAGGTGATTTTAAGCCAACACCTATTGGCTTTAAAATGTCTGAATTTAGAAGAAAAAATAAGGTCAAAATATAGTGTATTAGTTTATTGTAAATACAGGCAAAATTAAGCATAAAATTTGTACTGATATCACACTGAAACAGGTTTAAGAATTGACGACTAAACAATCACAACAAAGTAACCCATTTTCAACTGGAGGTGGAGGTGTCAACTTTGAAACAAATATTCAGGCATCATTTGCTGCATTAATGTTAACAGGTGGTTCTGCACCTGCTTTACCAAATTGGCCAATTCAGTCGATTAAACTACAGGGGCGTTATGACGACTATGAAACGGATGACTGTATCGTATTGGCACAAAATCCACAGCTCCCCCAACAAGTTAGTAAATTACTTGGGCAAATAAAACATGTTGCTCATATAACAAAGCAAGATCCTACATTTAAAGATGTTATTCATGCAGCTTGGCGAGATTTTTGTAACCCCAGTTTATTTAACCCTGATACCGATCATATTGCTTTAATTACTGGTCCATTGTCTGCGACAGACATAGAAAATGTTCGCCCTATTCTTGAATGGTCTCGTCATTGCCATAGTGCTGCTGAGTTTTTTAAAAAAATAAATACTGCTAGGTTTAGTAGTGATAAGAAGCGGGATAAATTAGCTATTATTAAGTATCACCTTGACCAAGCTAATAACAATATACCTTTAGATGATGATACATTTTGGCAATTCCTGAAGTCTTTTCATTTACTGGGCTATGATTTTGATACTAACACTGGAAGTATATTGCCACTTATTCAATCGATGCTTGGTCTAGGTTTGAGTGACCAATCCAATGCTCACGATGTGTGGAATGAATTATTAAATGTAAATCAATATGCTAATCAAAGTGCTGGTACCATTAGTTTAGCAACTTTACCTACGATACTTGTTGAAAAATTTAAACCGTTAAGGCAGGGTATATCAACGGATATTGATAAGCTAAAAGATCATAGTGAGAGAATTCTTGCTTCAATCAAAAACCAAATAGGTATAACTCATATAGAGCGTTCAAATTTATTCGATCAACTAATACCCCTTGTTGAAACCACCAATTTTATATTGATTAATGGTGCTCGAGGATCAGGTAAGTCAGCATTAGCAAAAGAATTTTCAGAAAAAATAGAGCAAGAATATCAAGTGTTTTGTTTACGATCTGAAGATTTAGATGAATCGCACCTTGATAAGGTCTTTGTCTCTATAGGCCTTAAATCTACACTCAAAGAATTGACTGCACACTTTGCTATGGTCCCTAAAAAAGTGTTGATTTTGGAGTCTGTGGAAAAAATACTTGAGTTAAATCAACGTGGAGCTTTTACTGATTTACTACACTTTCTAAAACAAAGTTGTGGTTGGACTGTTATCGCAACAGGCCGAGATTATGCTTACCCTCAAATTACTTTTAATTTTCTTCAGCCAGAAAATATTTATTGGGCAGCCTTATCGGTAGAACTTTTAACTGATTATGAATTAGAAACTATTTGTGGAGATAATCCGAGTCTTGTTCCATTAACTGAAAATACAGCGTTGAATAATTTATTACACATTCCTTTTTGGGCGCAACTTGCAGTTAGGGCAACCCAAGGTGGGGCGGTATTTGATGCTCAGTCAACCGAAGCATCTTTCCGGAATGCAGTATGGCAACATATTATTGCAAAAGAAGATGAGCGGTCAAAGGGGATGCCGCAACTTCGAAGGCAGACATTTATAGCGGTTGCCGTAAAGCGTGCGAAAGCGATGAGCTATGGTATTTCTGAACAAGGCTTTGAACCAGAGGCTTTAGCTAAACTAGAGTCTGATAATGTATTGATTAGAGATACTGTGAAAATGCTTATTAGCCCAGCTCATGATGTTTTGGAAGACTGGGCCTTAGAAGCCTTTATTGACGTGGCATATAAGGAAAATGAAAATAATTTTTCTGGATTTATCTCTCAAGTTGGAAATGAACCAGCGATTAGAAGAGCTTTCAGGTTATGGTTGCACCGCTCTCTTTATGAGGGGGAAGCATTTGAAGAACTGGAACCTCTAATTGTTAAAGCACTTTCAGATAAATCTATTCCAAAATATTGGCAAGATGAAATGATAACTGCTTTGTTAAAAGGCGCAGATCCCTATCATTTTTTAAGTCATATTCAGGATGATTTATTTGCTGATAATGCTGAGTTATTAAAACGATTCTGTTTTATTCTTCGTATCTCATGTAAAACACCAAATCTGCAATTAATGAAGTTGATTCAAGATGCACGCACTAAATCAGGAAAAACATCAGTGTCTTTGTATTTAAGTCCTCATGGGCAGGGTTGGCAATCAATTATTCTTTGTTTATATGAGAATCGAACAAAGATCACTGATAAACAAGTAGCACAATATATCTCGGTACTTGATGAATGGGGAACACAAGTAAGCCTGTATCAGGAACTTCCAGAACCAGCCCGTGAAGCAGGGTTATTGGCTCTTTATTTACTTGATTTGGTGGAAGACAGTTATCGTAATGAAGACAACACCAAGAAGTTACTAAATGTTCTCATTAAGGTAGTATCCGTCATAAAAGATGAGTTCTGTCTGCAAATTGAAAAAGATATTTTTAATACGCAGACGGCACAACACAGAAATCATCGGTCATATGTACGCCAATTATTGCCTATGGCGCTGGTTAATATGGAGACAGGTTTTCTATGTATGCATGTTCCAGATTTGCTCATAAAATTAGCGTGGCATACATGGTTTACCAAAAAAGAAAGAAATAATTTAAATGCTTTTTCGCATATTGAAGTAGAAGAGTATTTTGGTTTATATCACTTCAGAGAAGGGTGTGACTTTTTCCCGGCAAGTGGATTAAAAGGGCCTTTTTTTTATCTTCTTAGGGATCGCCCTAGAAAGGGGTTAGATTTTATTATTAGGCTTTGCAATAAAGCCGCTGAAAAATATGCTCCATCTAGGTTAGATACTATAGAGGAATCATTGATTCCACTAGGGTTTACTCCAGGCGTATCCACTGTGAAAATGGTATTGAACGATGGTACAGAGGTAGAACAATTCTGTTCACATAGGCTTTGGGCTGGGTATCGTGGTATTTCAGTTTTACCTTATTTATTGCAGTCCGCACTAATGGCTTTAGAAAACTGGCTAATAACGCTGGTTGAATCTAGTGAAAATGGTAAAGATATTGAAGGGGTAATTGATTATATTCTTCGACAAAGTAATTCAGTAATGACGACATCTGTAATTGCTTCTGTTGCTACAGGTTTTCCTGAAAAAATGGGGAAGGCTATAATTCCAGTTCTGAAAGCACCGGGTTTATATAGCTGGGATATGGAGCGCTCAATTCAAGAAAGAGGGGGAAATGAAGCCAATTGGTTTGCTTCATCATTTCATGAGCCTATGCGAGACATTTATGCCGATGAAAGACGTAAAGCTGCTTTACGTCCTTGGCGTAGAAAACACTTAGAATCATTGATTACTCAACTTCAATTTACAGATTTACGAGAGGAAATTTTTGAAATTATCGATGAGTTTAGAAATAATCTATTAAGTTCAAAAATTGATGATGAAGAAAAGAAGTTATGGCGCTTTCGATTACATCGCATAGATATTAGAGAGTGGAAAGGAGAGGAAGATAAAGAAAATAATCGCATTGTATTTACCACTCAAGAATTAGAACCTGATTTACAGGAAGTACAAGACAAAACTCAGGCTGACAATGGCATTAATAATCGTTTTATTAGCTTGTTTCTTTGGAGTGATAGTGCATTAAATGGTACGCCAATAGAGCATGATTACTTTCCAAATTGGACTGACGCTCTTGATGAAGCAAAAATATTATGTGATCTATTGAAAAATTCTGATGTAAGTAATTTGGCAATAAGGCGAAGCAGTGGCATCATAAACTCAGCTGCTGTCTTTCTACGAGATTATGCTCCAGAGCTTAAGAATGAAGATATAAATTGGTGTATTAGAATTGTCCTTGAAGCCGCTATTTTAAATGCAGATAACAATAATGAAATGGCGAGAGCTGATATAACAGGTTACGATGGTTCATTGGCTGCAGCTCAGGTTCTCCCTATTATTTTTGATTTAATTGAAGGTGAAAAGGATGTTGAACAGTTAAAATTAATAATATCTACAACTCTTACTCATACCAATGTAATCACTTGTAAAGCGGCGGCAGATGGAATACGAAAGCATTTATGGCAACGTGATGCGGAGTTTGCACAAGGTTGTCTTAATGGGGCAATTGAGTACTCATATTTACGACAAAAAGAACTAGAACAACGATATCTTGTTGATTCGCAAATATCGCCTACATCTTCAGAGCATCCGCAACAATCTGAACAAAAATTATCAGTAAATTGGTTAACAGAGTTACGTGAACAGATTACGAAGTGCGTTACTAACTCAAACGAGGTTACATTAAACTCCCATAGTACTTGGTACCTTTTACCGCCAATTTTGATGATTCCTGATGGGTCGAATAAGGATGAGCATATAGCTTTATTTGTACAAATAATTGAGCTTACCGTTGAAGCGGAAAATCAAAAAAAAGACAGGAACATTAACCACGATGCTTATGAAAAAATACCTCATGAATTTTTAATGGATTTTTCTAAACGGCTGGCAGAATATTTATTTTCTATTCCAGAACAAGATGCCCGAACAATTTTTGATATTATATTTTTTCAAATTGAAGATGCAGTTGATTTGGCTTCAAGTTTATTGTTAAACCTTACTTTTATTGCTGAACAACAAAAGTCTTTTGAACAATATTGGCTTTTTTGGGGATGGTTCGCTGATACCCTTTTACCTTATGCAATGGAACCTAAAGCCTTATATAAACACCATTCTTTCTACAGTCACGATAGCGATATTATCCGTCGACTGCTATTTGCAAATATTCCATGGCAAGGTGTTGATATTGAAACGCAGATGTTTAGTTTAGGGGTAGAGCCAATTACTAATTTTATAAAAAAATCTGGGGGAAACCCTATTGTTTATGCAGCAATAGTTAAACTTATTTATTATTTTCCAGATCTTTTTAAACCAGCAGAGTTGCTTTCTGATCTTGCTGATTTTCAGATAAATCATTCACATAATGACTTGCTTTCTGAGGGGGATACAACTTTTTATTTAGAACGTATTCTCCATCGACTTATCGTCCAGAACAGAAATTTAAAGCCATTATCTAAAAATTTACGGGGGGCTTGTTTAGTATTGTTGGATGCAATGGTAGAAACAAGTTCCTCTCAAGGCTATTTTTTACGTGAAAGCTTACTGCAACTGAAAGTGTAATTTAAGTTTTTTGACTGTTTTGGTATGAAAATAACTTAATTCACATGCTTGAGTGGTGAACTGTCGTGAAAAAATAGCTTAAGGCTTATCACTTAAAACCCGATAAACACTAGCAACACCAATCCCTAACTCATCTGCAACAGCTTGCCGAGTCATTCCTCTATTGGTTAATTCATGGACTTGATCAGCTTTTGCTTTAGCCGTGGCTTTTCTTCCTTTATATTTTCCCTCTAATTTAGCCTTAGCAATACCTTCAGCCTGTCTTTCTTTACGTAAATTAGTTTCAAATTCGGAAAAAACACCCAGCATATCCAAAAAAGCTTTTCCAGCAGCCGTTCCGGTATCAATAGGCTGTTCTGTTGCTTTAAGCTCAATCCCTTTGTTTTTCAGATCATGGACGAGATTTTGTAGATCTCGAAGACTTCTGGCTAAACGATCTATGCGCGTGACTACTAAAGTATCACCTTCGCGCAAATAATCTAGACACTCTATAAGTTTAGCCCTGTCTTTGGTTGAGTTACCACTTGTTTTCTCAGCAAAAACTTTATCACAACCCATTTGTTTTAGAGTATCAATCTGTATATTGTAATCTTGATCTTGTGTACTTACACGGGCATATCCAACAAATGACATAATACATCGAAACCTATCAATAGACTTTAAAGTTTATGATAATAGTCTATCAAATATAAAAATTCAATCTCTATGATAGGTTTTTTGTAAGGACAGGGGGCTATCATTACGCTATACCCTATTTATAGCTCATCACTTATACTGCTTTAATATCTTCATCAAAAAGTTTTTTCAGCATCAAAAACTCTTTCTTAAATTCTATAATGGATAGCTCTTCTCCTAGCTGTTCAACAAGATTCTCTAGTTTAGAGTTGTATGACTCAATAGCACTACGTAATGAAATTGCATTAATAGTTGCCTTAAAATCAACTATTTCGTCAAAAGCCAAATCAATATACCTATCTAAAGAATGTGTTGACTTGTGCCCTGTCCACTCGAGTACTTCTTGCTTTAACCTATTCATATCTAACAAAGCCTTACGAAACTGATCCTCATTTTCAAAATCGTATTGAAGTATCAATGATACAAATAGTTTAGTAATAAACCTGTGCCTAAACATATGAGCACAAGCTTGTTGTCTAATATTTGCAGCTCGTCTCAAAGTGCCAACCTCATTGCTAAGGTAATTTGCACTAATTTGCTTTCCCGTTTTTTCAGAAATAAAAAGGAAATCATGATCATTTGCCAGCCCAATAGTATTTTTTATAATTAATTTTCGGTATATAGTAATGTAACGATCAATAACAGCTAAGTCTTGTCTAAGGACAGGTAGTTCACGTGTCCTAACTTCATTTCCCCCCCCTTTAAGTGTCTCAATTCTTAATTTATGATTTGGACTTTTTAGAGCCTCCTTAATATCACTAACTTTAAGATGTGCTATTTCGCCAACTCGTGCCCCCAACATTTCAAGAGTTAATAGGAAAACCTGTCGGCGCTTTATCAAGAACTTAGAGCTGCTTAATTTAGGGATAGAAATATGTAGTTTTTTAATTACCCCTTCTTCAATTGGCGCTCGTTTTTTTATAGGATCTGGCGAATCAAAACTCTTATGATGCCAATATTGTATAAAAATTTTTCGAGAACTTTTACTTTCATATTTGATTTCAAAATCTCTTTTTTCTGCTCTGATAATACCATTAGGGCCAATAAAATTAGAGTTGGCATAAAAAACTCCAATACTCGATAAAAAATCCAGGGTCGCTCTGCCAATATTTATTATCGTATTTGAGTTTCGAGCCTTTATTTCAGTATTTATTGTATTTCGAGGTACCCGTAGAGTGTTTATAAAGTGGGTAAACCGATCATCTGTTAAATGGTTTAAATCAATATTATTCATATAGCAATATCTTATGATATGGCTAATATTTCCCGCATATTGTTTTAATGTTCCTCCATTATTTTTTGTGCTTAGCCCTCGATCTAACAAAGTTAACATATAGTTATTTGCTAGATAACAAGGGTTGCCGTTAGGCCAAAAAATAAAAGGAAGGAAATCAATTTTGCGAGTATGGACTCTACCTTTAAAAAAATAATTGGATAACTCTATATTTTTAATTACCGAAAACAACTGTTTATTTTTCATTTTTAACATCCAAACTTTCAGTATTTGTGACGTTCAGTGACACTAATGCTCTCAACTTACTTAGAGCTTCTTTTGCCTTTCTAGCTCGGAAGTTTAAATTTTCACATTCTGAAATAATTTGGATTTCTTTCATACTTTCTGTAACAGCCTGGAGCAAAACAAAATTATATTTTCTATATAAATCTAATGAGTTTTCAACATCCATTAGTTTTTGCTGTAAGTCTGCTTTTGTATTTTTATGAACAAGTTTTTTTTTGCTATCCTCATTAATTGAAGCTAATGCAAGCCTTCTTAATTCATCAAGTTTATCCCAGCCACCATCGACATAAGCATTTGAAACCCTTTTAAGAGTATTTACTGAAGAAGAAGAGATTCCTTGCTCTGAATTTGCATATTTAGATAGTCCATTTTGGCTCTTAAGAGCCTCCTTCAGTTTATCTACATCTTTGGCAGCCGAAGGTTTCATGGATACATCTTTCAAATAATTTCGTAATGAGAGTATTGAATTTATATTTTTTTGAAGTCTGGGATCAATGTTTTTCATGTATTTTCACAATTATTCGATATTTATTTTTATTTTCGTCAACAAAAAACTCCGGTTCAATATCAATTAATCCATCCTCCAATAAATCTTGAATATATAATTCCAAATCATCAGACTCTAAAATAATGAAATCATCAGAATCAAAGTGTAACTTAATAAATTCAGCTAAATGTTCGTAGGATCCAATAGATTCAGAGACATATTGAGATTTAATGCTTTGGAGCAAAGATCCTGGACAAATCTCTGTTATATAATTATAAAGATGCTCTGGGTCACTGTGGCCTAAAAACCAGCGAAGCGTATCTAGCCCTCCAAACGAACTTCCCCAAAAAAAAAGCATCGCAAAAAAACGCCTTAACTGGTGTTGTCTAAAATAATATCGTTTCCCACTTTTAGTAGGCGTTTCAAAATAATCACAAAACCTATCAAGGCAATTATTATAATTTAAGTTGGTAACTTGTTTTAAATAAAGAGGATTATCTGAAAATGGGATAGAAAAAAAATTTGTATATGACTTGATATACCCTAAATCTAAAAGCACACACTGAATTTTTTTTATATTTTTTAACATTTCAACAGCAATTGGATCTATTGGCCTAACCTCCATATTACGTAACCCATAAAGGTTAATAGTACTTTTTCTATTAAAAAATAGTAAAAAAGAATTGGTGTCATCAATTGAATTTAGAGCACTAATATCAACTAACTCGCCAACTCTTCTTGCCATTAGGGCTCCAACAACTATCTGTACACAACCATAATAAACCTCGAGCATTTCAAAAAAACCTACATTTGTTCTAAACTCGTAAAAAAATAGATTTTTATCTACACTTGAATGCTCCCTCCATTTTCCAATACGTTCATAACTTAAAGACCATTTTTTGACTCCTAATGTAATCAATTCTGGAGTAAGGTAGCTTTGAAAATCTCCTTTTTCCATTTTTGTTATTGCAGCTCCTGTTAAGTGAATTTTCTTTACCAGATTCACAAATCCATTGATAATTGTATTGCCATGCTCAAAATGAAATTCAATCGCATTTCTCAACTCACCAAAAACAATGTCTGAGGGCAAAGTTCTATAACGATCATAATTTTTACTCCGCTCCGGCTCATACTTACAAATACTGCTCAGAGTGCCTTCATTAGGTATCTGTAGGTTGGGGTTGTTCAATACATGTAACAAAGTGACTTTAACTAATATAGATCTATAATTTCTATATATTTTTTTTGAGATTACATTTAATTCTTCATTTCTTACTGGAATCCTTGGGTATTCAATACGACAATACGCAGTTGCACTATAAGAAAGTACTGTAGGTATTTTCTTAATAGTTTTCCTTCCTCTCAGAGTATCTTTGTATATTATTTCTGATAAAGATATAGTGTCTATAGAGTATCTATAATGGTGCTTTTGAGATCCATTATAGATATAATGACCTGACAATATACACCATGCCCTTGCCTTACGTATAAAATCATCTGAAAGGTTGTATTCATTATTTTGATATTGGTTATTATCAATTACACTAATTTCCGGTAATTCACTTATTATTTTAGATAGTTTTTTATCATCAGTTTTACTAACTTCATTACCTATATATGAATATAATTTATTCTCCCATTCATATATAGAAGTGTTTATAATATTGGAGGTTGAAAGTTGCGATAGAAACCCCTTTAAGACATCTGAAGATATATTTTTTAATCCTCCATCACTCAAAAATATATAAGTATCATTAATTAATAACCAATCTATTATTGTCAGCATCATTCGCACTCTAACATACATAGTTTTATGAGATAGCATTACACCTGAATTAAAGCTATCAGGGTGAACAATAACTGTTAGCATAAGCTTTAATGTTTCTAATAAATACTCATTTCCAGAGCAGGTTAATGACGATCCATCAGAAAGATTTATTTTGAAATCTATGTAAAACGTAGCATGATCGCCAAATTTACAAAACCAAGAATTTTCATGAAAGTCAGATTTAAGAAAATCTGCTTTATAATATTGATTCGACCTAACATCAAGAATTTCATCTAGAAAAGATAATCTCTCTACATTAATCATAAATAATATTTCCTATTAATTTAGGGTTTGCTCTTGATTGAGCTTCCTCTAAGTACTTATTTAAAATAATATCGTGTGAATTTCTTTTTATTTCATTAACTAATAATTTTGAAAACTCATGCCAAATCTGCGATTTTTCATTAATTTTTTGTTTAGCACTCTCAACCGCTAATATAAGAGATAATAAAATTGTAAGGATATTTACATCCACAGATATAATAACCTTAGTAGCTGATAAGTCATTGACATTATCATCGGCATTATGTCTTGCGGAAAATAAAGTATCTGGTATATTTTTTATCGCATGGTTTTTTAAAAATATTTCAAATTCACTCATACTTTTGAAAGAAGTTGCTTGTAAGAGCCAAGGGCTATCTTTCATTGCTTCGCATACTATTCCTCGTTGAAATATACGAATCCACCGAGTCTGAAAGTATTGTAATATTACATCTGGTAAATAGTGACGCAGCAGGTCAGACTTGTATTCCTTGTGTCCAAGTGCAGTAGCCATACTCTTTACACTATTAGTCTCTATGTAAATTCTTACAGCTACAGATGCCCTAAATGATGACAGTGTAACTCCCTTTATAAAACTATCATCCTCTATACTAGAAAACCTCTTAAACTCTTCAAGTCTGCGTCTATACCCACTTTTGTTATCTAAAGTTAGGATACCTTTGATTTTAATAGGATATGAAAACCCTCGACCACATGAAATAAATAAATATCTCCAATTATCGTTGCCATTATTTTTTAAAATTAACCGAACCGATTCAGTTAATTTTAAAATTCGTCTAACATACTTATAGCCTTTTAGTGTTAACTTAATTTTTAAACTTGCATTCTTTGACCCACGCCTATATTTGTTACCACATAGATAGTAGCCTGCATCAGTTTTCTCGATGCCAATTAACTTTCCTGACCGGTCAAAAAACTCTAATTTAGTTAAAAAAGATTCAGTTATAGCCGGATCCTCTTTAATTAATAAATACATAAAAGGCTCAAGTGCCCCTGAAACAGGAAGGGCAAGAAAGTGTGAAAGTTTTATCGTATTATTTCCGCCATATACTCTCCTCAAATAACTTCTATCAGTAACAAAACCATCATTATAAAATGTATGTGCAATATCTTCTTTATTAATTAAACTCCATTTTCTCTCATAATTTCCACCATTAATTACATTTCCCTTTGGAGCAATTTTTTTTACATTTAAATATCGCGAATAAATATCATTTGCCTGACCAGTTGCCCACTTTATTACCTCATCAATATCAAATATTATTTTCTCAAGAACCTTTTCAATAGCTTCACTATCAGTCAATGATACTGGAACTTCAGTAATCAACTTACTTTTAACTATAAAACCATCATTATTTATTTTTATTTTTGTTTCCGACCCCCTACTACTAAATCTAGGAATTAATGGAGCGGGAGGTAATGGCTCAGCACAAATATTTGATTTAACCATGCCGTCTGTAATAAATACACAAAAACAATTCCAATTCTTTATTCTATTAGATATAGAGTTATTATTATTTTTTGCTAATAAAAAATAATACTTACAAAAATCATATATTATTTTTGAAAATAAATATTTATCATTTAATGAATTATAATTTATTTCTATTTTATGGTCGTATGAAAATTTAAAAAATAAGTTTAAAACCGTTATTAATCCATGACTTCTTCTAGTTTTAATTGTATAAAATTTAATTGCACAATAAAATTTTTTTATAAACTCTATCTCACTCTCATTCCAAATATAATAAAAACTTATGAATGTATACTTTTCATTTTCTTTATCAGTTGCGTACCAACCATGCCAATACATTGAATTATTATAATTTAGATTAGTACTACCCCAAATATCTTTACATTTTTCAATATTACTAAATAAATTTTGTTCATTTACATTTGAATCTATATAACTGAAAAAAGGCAAATTTACATTAATACTTTCTAATATTAATCTTATATTTCTAGTCCATGTACGTCTCTTCTTTTCACCAACATCTACAAACTTAATACAATTAATAGCCCCAATAAATCCCACATAAATTTTCCTTGTCTTAAATGATAATAGTTCATTGAATAATAGCTTTTGATTTGTTACTGACAAATAACACTCTAACAATCCAATAATCAATTTACTATTACGCTGATAAGATTTCGGAAGTTTGCTAAAATTGTTCTCAATTAGACTTATCGTAGGCCTATCAATATTTTTGATTGGGTATAACTTAACGCTACGGGTACTTTGGATGATTGTCCATTTTAATTCTGTCGGATACATGATTATATTTCCTTAAAAAACAATTAGATATGAATTATAGACAAGAAAATAAAAATGGCAAAACGAACGATATTCCCAAGGAAGGCGGGCGCTTTGATTTGCCTATTGCGCTGGGAATTCTGGCTGCATCAGGACAAATCTCTAAAACTGAATTAGAAAAATACGAATGCATCGGCGAGCTTTCTTTAGGTGGTGCATTACGTAGCGTAAAAGGGGTTTTGCCGGTTGCTGTGCAAGCGCGAGAAGCAAACAGAGCCTTATTTTTACCCGCAGAAAATGCAAAAGAAGCGGC
>ENA-OSET01001834-OSET01001834.1-sediment-metagenome-genome-assembly--contig:-NODE-1834-length-21394-cov-13.378337_pt1 | contig 21394 bp, 20 predicted proteins | sample MGYA00237882_ERZ534229 | MGnify/ENA primary metagenome ERZ534229 (study PRJEB26408, sample SAMN06266212) | sediment metagenome | isolation source: Hudson Canyon methane seep mesocosm | place... | reverse complement strand
AATTCAGGTTGCAGCTGCAAAAGCAAAGGTTCCAACCGACAAGTCCAAAGTGATTACAATGCATGTTACCACACCAATCGAAGAAAAAAAGTTAGAGTTGCAAAAGGCATTAATTGATGGTTACAACGCAATTGTCATTCCAAGACCCTGGCCAAGTGAACCAGAAAAGCATTTCATGCCATCTGAAATTGCCATATATCTAAAGAAAAATGGTTTTGAAACATCAAAGATGAAAGTTCATGTTTTTGAGGCATTAACTACAGAAAACGAAACTTGTTTTGAGGGAATGGTTGACCAGTTGGAAGGAAAGGAATTCTCTGATCTTTCTGTGATGGTTTTCAATCAGGCAACACTTGAATCATATGTTAATTTTGAATAATTACATTGAAAACCAATGTTTTAACGCCTGTTTTGTATGGGAAAAGGCACGTTTCGTGAAGCTTAAAAGCAATTTGGAGCATATTACTAATGTGTTCGAGTAAAACTAAATATATACCCCCAGGTGATGAAAAAAGCATTATTCATCTATTTAATTATACCACAAAACATTTTTTTTGTTTTGTGTGCTCAAAGTTGCCTTGAATTTAAATCAACGATTACAGATGTAAACATGTCTGTTTTTGTCCACCAAGAAGCTTCTACTGCACTTCAGGAAATGGGGATTAATTCATCTGACACCCTTGGTCTGTTTTATAATGAAATATGCGTTGGGGTAAAAATAGTTGAAAACAACTTTTTTGCTTTTTCTATTTGGGGTAATGATGTGAATACTGAGAACCAAGATGGTCTTAATACTGGAGAGCTTCCCTCAGCCTGGCTGGTAAAATCAGAAGACAACAAAATTCATCACTTAATTCCTGAAATTTCTGAAGCACAATCTAATGCCGGTTGGCAAAATGATGGTATACTAGAAATTACAAATTTTCAATTAGATTTCATCTCAAGTTATGGATGTCAAGATCCAAACTATATGGAATACTGGAGTTTAGAGAGCTCTCCTGACTGTGATGATGGTAGTTGTAGTACAGTAATAACATCATTATTAATGAATGCGAGTGAACCTTCTTTATATAACGCTACGTTAAGACTTTCTCCGTCAGATAGAGTTAGGTCGAGGACGTTATCAAGCGCTGAGCTTTGGCTTACAGTAAAGGTACCAGTAGTAGTGACTCCATCGCACATTTCAGCACGTTCTCCTGTATTTCCTGTGAATTTAACGGTTGATTTGCAACCATTTTCATCCGCTTCAAAAGCATAGATTTTGTCATCGAGGTCAGTAACAACAAAAGGGAGAGCTTTATAGACCCCAGTTGTTTCAATGTCTATTGAGTTATTGTCTAAACCTAATAGGTCTAGTGCGCTGTTTGCCAAAGAGTAGGTGAAATCAGTAGCAGTATTTGAATAGTTTATACCTGTTGATTCGTCAGTAAAGGCATAGATTCTATGGCTATCTGGTGCGACCAAAACTTGTCTGTTTAGTGTGGTGGTATTGCTCAGAATATCAGTTAAGTTGGTGAATTGCTCTGTTGCATTTTCTAGACCATCTCCTGCACCATCTTTTATATCATCAATGATGTCATCTATAAAACAGCCTGATAGAGCGAAAGAGGCTGTGATTGCTAGAGCTAGGGTTTTTAGTTTCATTTATTTATTCCATGGAATGTATAGAGGTAAATTATTGATTTTTTACCATTAGAGTTTACTTTTGAAAAGTTATACTGCTTCTAGGTTTTATAACTTATTTGAGTGTGTAGTCAATCTTCGTTACTTAAGGCGGGGCAATATCAGAAACTCTGTAGGTTCGTTGTATTCGTACCTCTTAAGCAGTACGGTGTTTCCGGTACGAATACAACGAACCTACGCCTGACGGCTTCATTATTGTGCCGGCTTAAAAGTAAAGCCCTTAAGGATAAATAACCTTAGGCTCAAAGTTAGCTGCTGGATACTTAGGGTCATAAACAGATTTTTCACCTGAAAATTTTGCAGGCCCTTTTGCCGCTTCTTTGTCTAAATAAATAACTTTAGGTTGAAAGTTTGCCGCTGGATATTTAGTGGAATCGCTGTTTGCAGAGCTAACGCTTGGAATGATTGCAACCGTTGTTGTTAGTATGCCAATAAGAAGTGATTTTTTCATGTAAGCTCGTTCTCCGTAGGTATGGTCAGGTTATTGAATGAATTTCTGCAAGCAGTGTGAATATTCAAAAGTAACCTTAGGGTTATCAGTATATTGAATGTAGTCGCTATAATAGCGTAGTTATTTCTGGGTAATCAATAAATAATTGTTGTTTAAATTTTTCAATTTTTGTTTCTTGCTTTCTTTCTTGTCTAGGAATGGAAATAGGAACCTCTGTAATAACCGACATGGGGTTGCTGTGCAAAAAAACTAACCGATCAGCTAAAGTGATAGCCTCTCGCAAGTCATGTGTAACAAAAAGTATTTTATGCGGACGCTCAGACCATAAATTAATTAATAATTGTTGAGCTAGGCGCGCAGTTGGTGGATCTAATGACACAAAGGGCTCATCCATCAATAGCAAATCTGGGTCGGTAGCAAAGGCTCTAATAATAGCCACCCGACGATTCATTCCTAATGAGAGGTGAGCTGGGAAGCTCTGTTTTTCTTTTTCTAAACCCATGATTTTCAGTAGGAATTCTATGGCTTCTATTTTAGCTTCTGAAGCAAGTTCGATATTTTCTTGTACGGTTCGCCAAGGCAATAGTCTCGGATTCTGAAAGACATAGCCAACTTTTGGTGAGGTTAGGCTATCCGTTTGTGAGATGCTCCCTAAAAAATCAGAATCTAAACCGGCGAGAATATTTAAAAGCGTTGTTTTGCCACAGCCTGATGGACCAACTAGGCAGACAAATTCATGCTTATTAAGGTTGAGCTGTAAATTTTTGATAACTTGCTTATGTTCGTTCTTACTTGGGTTGGTGTAGGATTTGTCTGTAATATTGATGGATAAATGACTCATTTTCGCCACCTTTGTGCACGGTTATCGATGGGTTTTAATATAAAAAACTCAATACCTTGAATCAGCGTAACAAAAGCAATGGTGTACGCTAAAATGCTCGCAACATCAAATAATTGGAAGAATAAATGTAATTGATAGCCCATGCCATCACTACGCCCTAGCATTTCTACAACTAAGATAATTTTCCAAATTAAAGCTAAGCCAGAGCGAGTTGCGGCCATTACAAAAGGGTGTAATTGTGGCCAAATGACATGACGTAATGTTTTGCTTTTACTGAAGCGGTAGCATTTTGCCATTTCTAGTAGTTCTGTATCTAAAGAACGCGTACCTTCGCGAATCGTAACAATGACATTCGGTAATTTGTTAATGACTACGGCTAAAATAGCGGCTGTTTCTACTAGGCCAAACCAGACGTAACATAAGATGATGGTGACTAAGGCTGGAATATTGAGAAAGATAATTAGCCAGTTATCAAAAAAAGCATTCAATTTTTGATGGCAACCTAATAGGATGCCGATGGCACAGCCAAGTATCATAGAGATACTAAAGCTAATCGAGAGTCGAGTCAGAGTTTTACTTAAATGGTGCGGCAGTTGCCCTGATTGAACTTCTTCAATGAGCACTAGGAATACAGTTGCAGGGCTAGGTAATGTAAGTGAGTTTAAGTAAGTCGCAAGGATATGCCACACAGCTAAGAAAAAAAGGCTTGAAAGCGTTGTCAAGACAGCAGGGCGAAAGATAAAACCCTTCATCAATTTTTATTGTGTTTGGCAGTGCTAATTAAGTGACTTAATTTCTCTAGACGTTCGGATGTGCCTACGTCGATCCAAAAGCCTGAGTGTAATTCGCCTGTGACTTGTTGGTTTTTCATGGCAGTTTTTAATAAAGGGGCCAGCGCTGATTTTCCTTGAGGGATTTTCTTGAATAGATCTGGGTGATATAGACCTATGCCACTAAACGTAAATTTTGGTTTATTGTCGGGAGAGAGCTTGGATTCAGCCTGTATGGAAAAATCACCATTCGGATGGTGCTCTGGATTATTGACTAAAATTAAATGCGCTAAATCGACAGGTTTCTGCAATAAATTTTGTAAAGGGAAGTCACAATGAATATCCCCATTAATAACCAGAAAGGGTTCTTTCCCTAATAAAGGGAGTGCCTTTTTTATACCGCCAGCTGTTTCTAAGCCGACATCACCCTCATGGGAGTAGCTAATATGAGCTTGATATTTAGCCCCATCTCCTAAGTAAGTTTCTAGCTGATCGCCAAGATGGGCAAGGTTAATGACTAACTCTGAAATGCCCGCTTGAACTAAGGCTTCGATCGTATATTCAATAATAGGTTTGCCAGCTACTTTAAGGAGAGGCTTGGGAGTGTGGTCGGTTAATGGGCGCATACGCTCACCACGGCCAGCGGCTAAGATCATAGCTTTCATAAGGCTTTTTGGCTTGCAGGTAAAACCCTTTCAGTGAGGAAATTGTGTAAGTTTTGTAGTTCTGGGTAGTGTTGGCTGATATTGATGACGTAATTTAATGTACGTGGAATATCTTTTAAATAGCCTTCTTTTCCATCACGTATATTGAGCCTAGAAAAAATTCCAATCGCTTTCAGGTGGCGCTGTATGCCCATTAAGTCAAAATCACGTTTAAATTGAGTGAAGTCACAGGTAATGAGTTGTGCTTGGATAAGTTTTTGGTAGTAAGGCTTGAGGCATTGGTCTATTTGTTGTTCAGACCAGCTAATATAGCAATCCCGTAATAAGGAAATGGCATCGTAAGTAATAGGGCCAATAACCGCATCTTGAAAGTCAATAACACCAGGGTTGTTAATGGGGCGGTGCATTAAATTACGTGAATGAAAGTCTCTATGCACACAAACTTGAGTTTGTTGTAAAGCAGATGTAATTAAAAGTTGGTAGCTTGCGGCTAATATAGACTGTTCTTCGGGTGTCAACTTTAGCTCGCACTGCTGCGCTAAAAACCAATCAGAAAATAGGTCAAGCTCAGTTTGTAATAGTGCGGCATCATAATGAGGTAATTCACAGTTATCAATATCGATATTCTGTTGCAGGGTAAGTAAGCTACTTAGCGCATCACAGTAAAGTGATTCAACATTATCATCATTTAGTTTGTCTAATAAACATTCGGAGCCAAAATCTTCAAGAAGCAAAAATCCTTGTTCGGTATTTTGCTGGACAATATGCGGAACATTTATTTGAGCTTGTTTAAAGAGTAGGGCGACTTTAATAAACGGTTCTGTATTTTCTTTTTCAGGAGGCGCATCCATCACAATATAACTCTGATCTTGATGGTTAACTCGATAATAACGTCTAAAGCTTGCATCATTCGATGCAGGTTCAAACTGAGTGATCTCTAACTGTAGGTCATTTGTTAGCCATTGCAGGATAGCTTTTTCTCTGTCGTCGTTTGCCGTTATCATTCTTTTATAAAGAAGCTGGAAAAGTAAGGTAAAATAGTCGGTTGCTATTTTATGTTATTTTGTCTATTCGTGTAGGCTTTATTGTTTTTTTAATGTTTAGTTTTGTTAGGTGCATGGTTCTGCGTTTATTGTTGTTGTTTTTCTGTTTTTGGGTGTTGAATGGTCATCGTGCCGTTGCGAGTGAAGCCCAAGTGCATTGTGAAAAAAATAGTGTCGACGAACAGTTAAATTGTACAAGCCCTGAAACTTTCATGAGCTCTACGCAGGAAATAGAGCAAAACAGTTGGCTTATAAATACTTATAGCCAAGCTCAAGAGCAAATTTTCATGCGTTTACAAGAGCAATTTGCACAAGACCCTTGGGCAATGTGTTCGCTCGAATTAGGGGCTCAACCTAGTTTTTCTTATGACAAAGCTTTACGAGAGCAAGGGCCAACTCATATTTTTGCTGATAGTAGTGAAATCTATGGCCAAGATATGATTAGTTTTACGGGTAATATTGATTTTACCCGAGCAGATCAGCGCGTTGTTTCGGAAAAAGCAGACTATAACAAAGCTTCTGGAGTGCTTAATTTATACGGAGATGTGACTTATAGTGATGGAGCTATGGCATTGTACGGTACCTCTGGAAGCATGAACCTTCAGCAAGATAAGTCCGTAATACGGAATGTTTCCTACATGCTACCAGCGACACCGATCCGGGGGGATGCGGATGTTATTTATCGTGATAGCCCAAGTTTTAGTCGTTATAGTAATGTCACTTATACTTCTTGTAAGCCTGGCAATCAGGACTGGATCTTACATGCCTCAAAGATGAAAGTAAGTAATGAAACTGGCAGGGCAGCCATAAAACATGGTTGGTTAGAGTTTAAGCATGTACCTGTTATGTATGTTCCTTATGGTTCATTTCCTATTGATGACCGACGTAAAACAGGGTTGTTAATCCCTGCAGTAGGTTTTTCTAATCGTGGTGGTTTTGATTTTAGTCAGCCTTTTTATTGGAATATCGCACCTAATTATGACTTAACTTTAACACCGCGGTATATGAGCTCTCGTGGTTTTATGATGGGGACAGATTTTCGTTATCTATGGAATGCTTCTGAAGGGGAAATTAATGTTGAAGTTATGCCAGAAGATTCACAGACTGAAAGTTTGCGTTGGGGCGGAAGTTATCAGCATAAAACCCAAATAACTAATAATTTAAGTTTTGACTGGGATGCTAACTATGTATCCGATAATGCTTATTTCTCAGACCTAGAGGGAACGTTAGGTACGGGGACTCGGTCACGGTACCTAGCTAGTGATGCCAATATTAACTATACCTTGCCGTGGATGTCTTTAAAGGCAAGAGCTGAGAATTTTCAAAATATTGATCCAAATTCAAGTGATGATAATGTGCCTTATAGGCGGCTGCCTCAGGTAAAGCTGGATATGTATAAGGCTTTTGACCAGCAGGTGCCCATTGACCTGGCTCTTGATAGTGAATATGTGTATTTTCAGCGTCATTTCCCGGATGGTAGTCCTGAAGGGCAGCGACTCAATTTAAAGCCTTCAGTCAGTTTTCCTTTTAGTAGCAATGCCGGTTTTATTAATCCTAAAGTCGCTTTGCAGCATACGCAGTATTGGTTAGGTGGTGATGTAACAGGTAGCTCAAACACGCTCAGTAAGACATTGCCTATTGTCTCAGTTGACAGTGGTTTGTTTTTGGAACGAGAATTTGAATCATTAACGCATACGATTGAGCCACGAATGTATTATTTATATGTTCCACACACTGATCAAAGTGATATGCCCAATTTTGATACTTCCTTATATGATTTTAATAGTAGTCAGTTATTTCGTGATAATGAGTTTAATGGAGTAGATAAAACTCAAAATACAAACCAAATAACAACAGCATTAACGACTCGACTGCTTGACGAAGGTCGGGAGCGTCTTAATTTTACCGTGGGGCAGATATTCTATTTTGAAGAGAGAAAAGTAAATTTAAGCGGAGATGAAGTTCATTCGGAATTACTCTCTAATTTAATCACTGAATTTAGTAGTGAAATTACAGATGAAATTAAATTTACATCAGGCTTGCAGTGGAATTATAAGGAAAGTGCTGTTGGCCGAGGCAATGCTGATATCAGTTATCATGCTACAAATAATTTATTATTTAATTTGGGTTATCGCTACCGGTTAGAACGTCCTGGGCAAAGCGGTCAAGAGCAATTGGTTGTATCAACAATGATTCCTATTTATGATGGTTGGAGTATTATTGGTTTGTATCGGCATTCATTTTTTGATCGTAAAGCTTTAGAGTATTTTTATGGTGTTGAAAAAGAGGGATGTTGTTGGCGCTTTAGATTGATTTCACGTCAATTTATTCGTAGTACAGAAGAAGGTGCTACGCCTGAAAGTTCCATTTTTTTTCAAGTTGAGTTAAAAGGTTTGACGAGCCTTGGGGAAAAATTAGAGAACTTTTTATTGGAAAATATTTCAGGTTACAGAAAGCCTAACTATTAATTGGAATTAAGAGTAATGAAGAATAAATCAGGAAAAGAAAAGTAATGGATAGAGTTTCACGAAATATTTTTTCTTTAATGCTAGGGGCAATGCTTATATTTTTGAGCAGTAATAGCTTAGCTATTGAAAAATTAGATAGCATTGTGGCCGTTGTAGAAGATGACATTATTCTTGAAAGCGAGTTGGCTGTAGAGGTTTCAGCTATTGTTACCAAGCTAAGAGCTAATGGAGTGCAGCTACCACCGGAGCAGGTTATATTTAAGCAGGTGTTAGAGCGGCTAATTATTGAGAAATTACAAAGTCAATTAGCAAAAAAGGCAGGCGTTAATGTGACTGATGAGATGGTTAATAGTTCACTCGTTACCATTGCTAAACAAAATGGCATGAGCATGGAGGAGTTTCGAGGTGAGCTAAAAAAAGAGAAAATGGATTTTGCCGCATTTAAAGAAAATGTGCGTAAAGAAATTGTTATTAATCAGTTAAGGAATCATGAAATTGGCGGCCGAATAAAAGTATCTGACCAAGAGGTTCAGCATTATCTAGATACGCAGTTAAGTGCAGAAGAGATAAAAGTAAAATACTTTTTAGGACATATTTTAATTGCCGTGCCGGAAGGTGCCTCTGCACAAGCGATACAAACAGAGAAGGTAGATGCGCATAAAGTTATTGAGCAGTTACGCGCAGGTGCAGATTTTAAGAAAATGGCGGTTAGCGTCTCTGATGATGCAAATGCTCTAGAGGGTGGGGAGCTAGGCTGGCGAACATTAAATCAAATACCGACACTTTTTGTTGATGTCGTTAAAAAAATGAATAAAGGTGAAATCTCGGAGCCCATTCGTAGCCCAGGTGGTTTTCATATTTTAAAATTGCTGGATAGTACGGGTGTGGAGCAACATATTATTACTGAAACGCATGTGCGTCATATTTTAATTAAAACAAATGAATTAATTAATGATGAGGAAGCGCAGAAGCGGCTCGCTATTATTGAAGGGCGCGTTGTTGATGGTGATGATTTTGCCATACTCGCAAAAGCAAATTCTGATGACCCGGGCTCTGCAGTAAAAGGTGGGGATTTAGGCTGGGTGGTGCCTGGTTTATTAGTGCCTCCCTTTGAAAAAGCAATGTCCGAATTAGCGGTTAATGACATTAGTGACCCCGTACAAACGCAGTTTGGTTGGCATATTATTCAAGTCTTAGAGCGGCGCAGTAAAGATAATAGTAAGGAGCATGAGCTAGAGCAGGCGCGGGATGAAATTCGACAAAGAAAAATAGAAGAAGAAACTGAGTTATGGTTAAGACGGTTACGTGATGAATCTTATGTTGATATTCGCTTGGGAAGCTTAAAGGATGAATGATCGAGTAATATATTCTGAAGTGGAAAAACAGTTAAGCTTAGAAAATAAGTTAAAAAAAATTCTTTCTAAAGAGGATTTAAGCGCTAATAAAGCATTAATTGAAGTGAGTGCGCGCCACTTAAAGCTTGATTACTTAGATTTAGCCGCCGCTTTGTTGTTTATAAATGAGCCGACTTTGAATTTAAGTGAGCTGGAAAGTAGTAAGCTATCCATGGAGAAGCAAAAAGCGTTTGAATTACTTAATGCACAAATGGTTCGCTATCGTATTGAGGTGGGTCGAACTCATCAAGTGACGGTTAACCATATAAAAGATATTTTAGTGGAAGAAGCGGGTGTTGAACGTAAAAAAATTGGTTATGTAGATGTTTTTGAATACTACAGTGTTTTGAGCCTCCCCCCAGGTATGCCGGTTGAAATTTTACAACGATTTAAAGAGTTAGAAATAAATCAGCAAGGCTTAGATATTAAGCGATTAAATGGTGTGGGGAAAAAGTTTCAAACAGAAAAAAGCTATCGACGTGGTACGCGTAGGCATTATCTAGCGTCGAGTAAAAGAAATCCGAATTCGGGCCAAGAAAAGGTTTGATCTTTAATTATTAATGATAAATAAAAACGTATGAGTGAAATTCAGTTTGTAGATTCAGTGGACGATTTAGACGTTCTTTGCGAAAAAATGCAACATGAGCCGTGGCTTGCTATTGATACTGAGTTTTTGCGAGAAAAAACCTATTATCCCAAGTTTTGTTTATTACAAATTGCAACACTAGAATGGGTCGTATGTATTGATCCCATTGCTTTGGAAGGGCAGATGGGGGGGCTGTTTGAAATCATTAATAATCCAAATATTATTAAAGTTTTACACTCTTGCAGGCAAGATGTGGAAATCTTTTATCAATTATCTGGGAAATTGCCTGCACCTGTTTATGATACGCAGCTTGTTGCGCCATTATTAGGCTATCAGGAAAACCCAGGTTATGCGATGTTGGTGTCAGGTTTTTTGAATATTAATCTAAGTAAAATTCATACCCGCACTGACTGGAGTCAGCGGCCTTTATCAGAAGACCAGATGAAATATGCAGCGGATGATGTTATTTATCTAGCTAAAATTTATCAGATGATGGAGAAGAAACTAAAGGACTTAGGGCGAGAAACTTGGTTGAAGGAAGATTTTGAGCAGTTAATGAATCCTGAGCTATATGATATTCCGCCTGAAAATGCTTGGCTAAAAATTAGAGGCAAAAACAAATTAACCGGTAAACAATTAGCAATTGTTCAAGCACTTGCTGAGTGGAGAGAGCAGGCTGCTAAAAATGATAATAGACCTAAAAATTGGATTTTACGGGATGAATTAATTTTAGATATGGCTAAATTACAGCCAACGACTGTAACAGCATTGTCTGAGATACGTAGTATTAATGATGGTTTTGTACGACGTTCGGGACAAAAAGTCTGTGATTTAATTAAAGTTGCGCAGGAGCTGCCTGGCCTAAAATTAACAACGAAAAATAAGAGCGCTAAGAAGACAGTTCAGCAAGAAGCCGTATTAGATATTTTGAGTGGTGTGGTGCGCTTACGCGCAGAGGAGCATTCTTTAAACCCAATTATCTTGGCAACACGTAAAGATTTAGAGAAATTATTGCAGGGCGATGAAGAGTGCTTATTGCTTCATGGCTGGCGTTATAGCATGGCAGGCGAAGAGTTACAGGCCCTTTTGCAAGGGCAGATTAAAATATCTGTTGATAGAAATAATGTCGAGCTGCATAGGTAAACTTAGGTGCTAATATTCAGACTGGTTAGGTATGGATGTAGGGAGCTGTTCTTTGAGATTGCTTAGTGTGACATAGGCGGCATTAATAACGCCTAAGTTAGCGAAATCAGCAGGTAATGAGCCTGCGGGGTCGCCATGCATTTGGTAGGTGATATGAATGGTAGGCGCGTCGAGTTGAAACTGCCAATAACCATCTGAATTACGCATTTGCACGGTATCGTGCTCGTCGGGCAGTTGTTTTAAAATATGCGCGGGTAATTGTTCACGAGGAATGTTCTTTAAATTTAATGTGTAAATATTGTTCTGTGGATTAAGATGGCCCTGAGATTGCATAACGGTATAGCGGTCACTTAATGGCCAAGGTAAGTGACTAAGTTTGTAAAGGTAGTTGTCACTAAGGTTTATCTTTTGTAAACATCGATACTGCCAGTTTGTACAGTTATCTGCATCAGTAATAAACTTTAATAACGTTTTTAAATCGGTGTCTAGACTCACGAGGGCTTTAAACTCTTTGTAGTCTGAGTGTTCAAGTGTACGAGTATAAACTTTGATGCCATTATCATTTTTAACAAGGCTCCATGCGCTAGGGTTTTCTTGCGCTATTGTCGTTTGTGTTGTGGTCATTAATATGAGAAATAAAAATAAAGGTAGTTTTGCGGTTACCATAAATGTATTGAGTAGTTATCTTAAGAAAAGGTTAATGACAATATGAAAAAGTTAACGGTAGCGAAACTAGAGATTAATGATTAACAGCTCTGAGCACTATGTTTCCCGTTGAAATTAAAAATATTCTAGCAGATATTCCGGCCTCATTACCTGAGGAATTATTTACCTGTTTGTTAAAAAATGAACAAGTACATATACAAAGAATCATTTCTCAAGGACAAGCTAGCCCACAAAATGAATGGTATGACCAAGTAAATGATGAGTGGGTATTTTTAGTGCAAGGCCAGGCTACTCTCGAGTTTGAAAACCCTCAAGAATTTAAACAATTACAAGCGGGAGATTATTTGTTGATCCCTGCGCATTGCAAGCATCGCGTTGATTGGACAGATCCTGAAAATGACAGTATTTGGTTAGCGGTACATTTATTAGCTGGCAAAGCATAAGCTTAACAGTAAGTATTCAGAGACTCTCACTTTATCTCTCGGCGAAAGCCTTCTCCAGCGGGAGAAGCTTGGATGAGGGGGAAATAAGAAAAGTCTTAATTTTATTCTCCTCACCCCAGCCCTCTCCAGCAGGAGAGGGAGCTACCTGGCTAGCAGCTTGAGAATATAAACTAGGGGGCTCTGAATACTTACGCTTAACATCGTTAAAGAGCTGTAAAAATATCATCACCTTAAATAGTTAGCATTAATAGAAAAGTAATATGAAAACACCCAAAATTGGATTTATTAGTTTAGGTTGCCCAAAAGCATTGGTCGATAGTGAACGTATTTTGACTAAATTACGCTCAGAAGGTTATGAAGTCGCGCCTAATTATGACGGGGCCGATATGGTCGTTGTTAATACCTGTGGCTTTATAGATTCTGCCGTTGAGGAATCTTTAGACAGTATTGGCGAAGCCATTGCTGAAAATGGAAAAGTAATTGTAACGGGGTGTTTAGGCGCGCGAGCAGATGAGATTTTAGAAAAGCATCCGCAAGTATTAGAAATAACAGGAGCGCATGCTTTAGAAGAGGTTGTTAGTGCGGTACATAAACATTTACCTCCATTGCATGATCCTTTTTCGAGCTTAGTTCCGCCTCAAGGAATTAAATTAACACCCAAACATTATGCGTATTTAAAGATTTCAGAGGGCTGTAATCATCGTTGTACTTTTTGTATTATTCCTTCATTACGCGGTGATTTAGTTAGTCGCCCAGTTAATGAGGTGTTGTTGGAAGCAAAGCGTTTAGCTGATGCGGGTGTTAAAGAATTATTAGTCGTCTCACAAGATACCAGTGCTTATGGCTTAGATATAAAATATGAAGCATTTGACTGGCAGGGAAAAGAGCTACGGACACGTTTTTATGATTTGGCAGAAGCGCTAGGTGAACTAGGTATATGGGTACGGATGCATTATGTTTACCCTTATCCGCATGTAGATGAAGTAGTGCCACTTATGGCGGCGGGGAAAATACTCCCTTATTTAGATATTCCTTTTCAGCATGCTAATGCACGTATCTTAAAGCTAATGAAGCGTCCCGCCGCTTCGGAAAATAATTTAGAACGTATTAAAGCGTGGCGAGAAATTTGTCCGGATATTATATTGCGCAGCACTTTTATTGTCGGTTTCCCAGGTGAAACTGAACAGGAATTTCAAGAGCTTCTCGATTTTTTGACTGAAGCACAGTTAGATAGAGTCGGTGCATTTGCTTATTCTCCAGTAAAAGGAGCAGTGGCAAATGAATTACCTGACTCAATTCCAGAGCCTGTTAAAGAGGAACGTTTAGCGCGCTTTATGGCCCATCAAGCAGGCATTAGTTCAGCACGTTTACAGCAGCGAGTAGGTAACATTGAACAAGTTTTGATTGATGAAGTGGTTGAAGAGGGGGCAGTGGCAAGAAGTAAAGCAGATGCACCTGAAATTGATGGTCAGGTTTTTATTGATGGTGCGACGCATTTAAAAGTGGGAGATATCGTCACTGTAGAAATTGAAGAAGCAGATGATTATGATGTGTGGGCGAAATTACTTGATCAGTAATATTTGATTTAATACCTAGTGTTAAGCGTTAGCCAGTGTGACTAACGCTTAACGAGCTAATTTTACTATACTAATGCGATATAAATAATATGCAAGATACCATTTGGATTATTATTGCTTCGGCCTTTGTTTTGCTTATGCAGGCAGGTTTTACTTGTTTAGAAACAGGGATGGTGAGAAGTAAAAATAGCATTAATGTTGCAATAAAGAACTTAATGGATTTGTGCTTGTGTAGTGCTATATTTTGGCTGGTTGGTTATGGCATTATGTTTGGGTCTTCTGTTAACGGTTTGTTCGGGAGTAGTGATTTTTTCTTTGATGGAAATTTACAGCCTAGAACGTTAGCTTTTTTTGTTTTTCAAATGATGTTTTGTGGGACTGCAATTACCATTATTTCGGGTGCAGTTGCAGAGCGAATGAGCTTTAGTGGCTATATGCTGGTTTCAGCAATGACCTCTATTCTAATTTATCCTGTGATTGGGCACTGGGCTTGGTCTGGAGTATTGGATGGCAAATTAACAGGGTGGCTGGGTAAGGCAGGGTTTATTGATTTTGCAGGTTCAACGGTAGTGCACTCTGTAGGTGGTTGGGTTGCATTAGCGGCTGTTTTGATTATCGGGCCTAGAACCGGACGGTTTGAAGAAGGGAAAGGTAAAATACAAGGCAGTAATTTAACCCTTTCTGTTTTAGGTGTTATTTTGCTTTGGTTTGGCTGGTTTGGTTTTAATGCAGGAAGTACTTTAGCAGTTAGTCATAATATTCCACTCATTATTATTAATACTTGTTTAGCTGCAGTTTTTGGAGCTTTAAGTGCAATTATTGTACATTACTGGTCCAGTCAAACTATCGATGTGTCGTCAGCGATTAATGGCTTGCTTGGAGGATTGGTCTCCATTACGGCTAGTTGCCATTTAATGACACCTTTAGCTTCGGTCGGGATGGCTATTATTGCTGGGGGTATTGTAGTATTAGGCTGTAAGTTGCTAGAGAAGAATCAAATTGATGATGCGATTGGTGTCATTCCTGTGCATTTATTTTGTGGTATTTGGGGGACGCTAGCCTTTGTTTTCTTTTCAGATGTGCAAAGCTGGAATACAGGATTAAGTTTCTTTCAACAATTATCAATTCAGCTGGGGGGGATTGCCGTCATTGGTTTATATTCATTTACCATTAGCTATTATTGTTTCAAAGCGATTAACTCCATTCATCCTTTAAGGGTTAGTCTTGAAGATGAAATGATGGGGTTGAATGTCTCAGAGCATGGCGCGACGACAGAAACATTGGCGCTGTTTAATGAAATGTCAATTCATAGTAGTGAAGGTGATTTTTCTAAACCCGTATATGTTGAGCCTTTTACAGAAGTAGGGCAAATAGCAAAGCAATATAATCATGTGTTGTCCCGAGTTAATGATGAGATTGTTCAAAGAGAGCAGGCTATTGACTCCTTTAAAGTCAGTGAGTCGAGAAGAGATGCTATTTTAACAACGGCACTAGATTGCATTATTAGTATTGATCCTCAAGGGATTATTGATGAGTTTAACCCCGCAGCAGAAAAATGTTTTGGCTACAGTAAGCAAAGAGTGAAAGGGCGCAACTTTATCGAATATTTTGTACCACAAGCGCAAAAGGAACGTTTTAAAAAAAGTTTAGATAAAAACTTCTCTATTGATGAGAACTTGTCATTAGATAGGCATAATAAAATTACCTTATTAAGAATGCACGGGGTGGAATTTGATGCTGAATTAACCATTACTAGAGTGGCTTCAAGTGATATGAAAACAAAGGAGTTTAACTTTCATATTAGAGATATTACTCAACAAATTAAGCTGCAGAAACAGATGACTAAGCTGGCTTATAACGATTCATTAACTGATTTGTATAACCGCAACTATTTTATTAAAAGGGTACAACAAGAAATTGACTACTCTTGCAGACATGAAACCAAGGTTACCTTGATGTTTTTGGATTTAGATCAATTTAAAAATATTAATGATAATTTAGGACATAGTGCGGGTGATGCAGTTCTGCAGGTTGTTGCAGAACGATTAAATAAGGTGAAAAGAGACGGTGATGTGATTAGTCGATGGGGTGGGGATGAGTTTGTTATATTATTTCCTGGATTATCTAAACAGTCAGCTATTAAACGAAAAGCTGAAGATATATTAATGCATATTAGTGAACCATATAATTACCAAGGAACAGAGTTAGCTATTCGTACAAGTATTGGTATTTCACAAAGTTCACATAGTAATACACGGCATGAACAATTAGTACAGCAAGCAGATATGGCATTGTACGCAGCAAAAAGTGAAGGAAGAAATACGTACTGTATCTTTATGCCTGAAATGGCAGAAAAGGCAAATAAGAAATTCTTTTATGAGGCAGAGTTACGTGTTGCTCTAGAGCAAGAACAGTTTTTTATGGTTTATCAGCCCAAGGTATCTTGTAGTGATAATAGCCTGCAGAGTATGGAAGCTTTATTGCGCTGGAAACACCCTAAAGAAGGTTTGATTTCGCCCGCTATTTTTATTCCAATACTTGAAGAGTCAACATTAATGGAGGATGTGACTCAATGGATACTCGGTACAGTCTGTCAGCAAATCGCAGAATGGAAAACACAAAATTTTGATCATTTTTATGTGGCCGTTAATATTTCTGGGCGTGATTTTCTAGTCAATAACTTTGATCAACAAGTTCAGGAGCACATGTTGAAACATCAAGTTGAAGGACGTTATTTGGAGTTTGAAATTACTGAAACCGTACTAGCAAATAATACTGAAAAATGTATTGAAGTCATGCATAAAATCAAAAAATTAGGTATTCGATTTGCTATTGACGATTTTGGTACTGGATACTCGTCTATGAGCTATTTAAAGAAATTTCCTATTGATACTTTAAAAATTGATAAAGCTTTTATTGATTATTGTGATTCAAATAAAGAAGATAGCGCTATTTGTACGGCTATTATCTCACTCGCTAAAAGCCTTAATTTAGAGTTAGTGGCCGAAGGAGTGGAGACAGAACCTCAATTACAATTTTTAAAAGAAAGGAAATGTGAGTTATACCAAGGGTATTTATTTAGTCGGCCTTTACCTGCTATAGAAATGAATTCACTTCTGTCTGAGTTGGCAGTAAAACAGAGCTAAGTTGATGCCGTTCTGAAGGGGTAAATATCAGCAATTTTCAATTTAGGATTTTTCATATTTCTGGCACCGGAATATCTAGCCCTCCCAACATAAATTCCATTAATTCTTGCCAGCTATCAAAGGCGATGTAACGGGTGAGCGCCCTTAAATCATCAAAAAATGTTTTTCTGCTTGCCAAACTTTTTCGTACTAGCGCATAACATTGATCAAACCACTCAAGTACCGTATGCACTAAAAAGGCAAGAATATTTAAACTTGCCAACAATGAAGATAGATGTTTTTTACCCTGTCCAAAGTTATGTTTAAAATTATAGCCTTTTGTTTTTTAATGGAGACTGTGCAAAACTATCTTGAAAAACACCGCCACTCACATTCCATTTGAGGCGTGCGTAACATCAGTTAGTTAATCAGCCCTACTTACCTAACATAGAATGAATACCATCCCAATTTTTAGGCGCTTGTTTTTGTAATTCTTGACAGCGTTTCATCATTATTTGACTTGGTTTATCATTATTTAAAGCGGTAAAAAATTTCTCAGCCTGCTTAAATTCAGCATTTCGATAATGGTTTAAGCCTTTTTGATAACCGTCTAACGTTTTTATCAGTATTTTATCAATTTGATTGCGCTTGCTGACTAATTCATAAATAGCTTCTCCCTCTTCACGGCCTTTAACTCTCACTGTATCGAGCTCTCTAATAACAAACCCTGTAATACTCTCAGCAGTCTGCCTGTCTATCATCACTTGTGTACCATAATATTTGTTCAAACCTTCAAGGCGTGAGCTGTAATTAACTTTATCGCCTATGCAAGTATAACTTCGCGCTTGTTCTGAGCCAATATTCCCTACAATCATGTCGCCAGTGGCTATACCGATACGCACTTGTATTTCCATACCTTCATCTTGTTGCCATATAGGTCGCAATTTGTTCAATGTTTTTTGCATATTCAATGCCGTTTCACAGGCCATTTGTGCGTGTTGCTTATCACAAAGTTGTGGACTCCAAAATGCCATAATTGCGTCGCCAATAAATTTATCCAAAATACCGTGGTGTTGACTTATTTCTTTGGTCATAGCGGTTAAATATTCATTCAATATTTTGACTAGCGTCTCTGCAGGTAGTTTTTCGCTAAAGTTGGTAAAGCCTGCAATATCTGAAAATAATACGCTTTGTTCTTTACGCTCTCCGCCCAATTTGAGCTTATCTGGTTGACTGAGTAATTCAGAGACTATTGCAGGATCAACATAGCGGTTAAAAGTATTGCGAATGCGCTCTCTTTCTTGTAGTCCCGCTGCCATTTTATTAAAGGATGCGGATAACTGTCCCACCTCATCCTTGCTTTGATAATTCATTCGATATTGATAATCACCACGTTCAATAGCTAAGGTACCTTTAGTCATTAATCGCAAAGGATGAGTAATGTGTCGTGAAATCCATATAAATAATAGTGCACCTGCGAGTAAAATCCCTCCACCAATTAACAAAATTTGCTGCTGTAATTGTTTAAAGGCGGCTAAAGCATCATCTAAATTTGCACTAAGAATATAACCCGATACGGAATTATTAGAGTCAAACAAAAATTGCTGTCCTATATATCGCTGATTATTCCACCGAAACATGCCTGTTTTTAGAATAAACTGACGATTTTTTAAAATCTCACCGGCAAGTTCTGTATCGATGTTTTTGGCAATAACTTTATTGTGAGTAAAAAATACCGCTTGAAGTGCGGTGTTGTCACTCAATAGTTTAGCTACCCAGTTATCGTTAATTTGATTACTGACTACAATCAAACCGACCGCATAATCATCATTTAAACTTTCTTTGAGTGGAATAATATGGCTACTGTAAAGCGCTTCTTCCACGCTAATCATTTTAGAATCCTTTAAACCTGAATCTAGGTACTCTTCAAGTGCAAAGGCGGGAAGTTGTGCATTTAAGGGCGACTGAATCTGTTTACTCTTCGCATAATCGGCTCTTATTGTGAGTTTATCATCCAGCATAAAGACAAAATCCGCATCGGTGTCTTTACCAATTTCTGCTGTAAAAGGATAAAAGTTATCTTTGATTTGTGATAAAAATGAACGAAATTTTTGATCTGAAGTAATAATGTCGCTTAACGTTTGAATGTGTTTTTGACGAGTTTCTAGGTCATGCTGAAACTTACTTTGGGTTTTATTTAGATCCGCGACAATGCGTTTAATCTCAAGCTGTTCTGCTTGTGTTTCAATAAGATATAAAGTGGTGCATAATAAAGCCGTTACTGAAATAAAGAAGGTAATAAATATTTTTTGACCAAGGTTCATAAGCAGAATTCATATACAGGATTTAACGATCATAAAAAAGATGAAACTACAGCCTATAACATTACTACTAAGTAGTTTAGTTCATTTTCTATTCATACCCCCACTATTGGCAGGATCTGTTTCAGGCCAGGTTCAGGCTCCTAAACAAGTTAAAGAGTTAATTATTTACCTTACCAGTGATAATGCACTCAACCAGAACGAAATACCACAAAAGCACATAATTTCACAAAAGGATATCCGCTTTAAACCTGAGCTGTCGATTATCATGACTAATGATTCCATTGAATGGGAAAATAATGAAAGTAAGGAAATAGACCATAATATTTTTTCTTTAAGCCCTGTAAATCGTTTTGATTTAGGTTTAGGGGAAAAAGGTTCAAAATTTGAACGGAGTTTTAAGAAAAATGGTGTTTTGAATTATTACTGTTCAGTACATAAAGAAATGGAAGGCAAAGTGATCATCCTTCCTAATCGCCATTATCAGCATTTAGTGCAGTCGACAGATTTTAAAATAGATAATTTACCAGAAGGCGAATGGACATTAAATGCCGTTGTATTTCACCGTCGCTATAAAGCCGAACCTATTAAAGTTACCATAAGAAAAGAGACGATTAAAAACCTAAGTTTAAAAATTGTAAAACGATGAAATATTTATTCCTATTGACTGCATTACTACTGTTTTCTTGTACGCACACACCTGAAATTATCGTGGATAAAGGGGCTGTTTTTGGGGTTTTATCGTCAGATGCTCATCCTTCTTTTACAAATAAAATTCGGGACAAGAGTAGCTCAGCTGATGATTATCGAGACGAGAATTCACAAGGCGTTATTTATCACGACAATATGGTTAATTATTCTCAACTTAATGAACTTTATGTAGGTTTAGTTTTACCCTATTATACTCCGCGCGAGCATCATTTGTTCGCAGAGCCTGAGAAAATGTCACCGAGTTCTTTGGCTTTATCATCAGGAGATATGTTAAAAATCCAGAATAATACCTCTAGCACGCAGCATTTTTTTATTAGTGACATAGAAGGAGAAGGTTTTCAAAGTTTTCCTGAGTTACAAGCCGGTCAAAATGCTTATTTTACGGTTAATATTGAAGGTAATTTAGAGTTGTTATCAGAAGATAATGATGCGCTTAAAGTGGTGTTGTTTTCTAAAAAAAACATGCTGACTAAGAAACTTTTTAGTGGTCAGCGTTATCAATTTGAGAATTTACCCCCAGACTCTTATCAATTAATTTTTTGGTATTGGCGTTTAGGTAAAATTGAGAAAACTATTAGGATTGAAGCACAAAAAAACATTCGCGTTGATGAAACTTTAACTGTTGATAGTGTTATGCGTTCTTATCATGGATGCGTAATAAACAGAACAATTGATTGTAAGTAGTTGTTGGAAGATTCAACCTCAAAGTGCATTGTAATGGGCGATGTCTGCATTAATTGTTGGTTTGGCTACTTTGCCAGCAATTCTCAATTTAGGAGTATCAATATAAATCAATTAGTTATAATTTTTTTATATTTTGATCCTGAATGATTTTTCAGCATTCAGTGCCTTTTCTATAAAGCAAATTAACAAAACTAAAAAACATTAAAAATCCTGCTTAGAAAAATGTTTGTTTAAGGTAGAACGTTATGATTTTAAAAAATAAACTTAATATTACTGATGCAGTGGAGCTCGCAAGGGTTGAGGAAAAACTCAGTAAAGCCAAAGCAAATCAGCTTTTCATCAGTGGTTTTTTAAATACGCTAACAGCGGGCACTTTTCAAACCTTGGCAGATATTCATTGTTACCTGTTTGATGAAATCTATGACTTTGCGGGTAAAATCCGCACGGTCAATATAGCGAAAGGTAATTTCAGGTTTGCACCGATTGTTTATTTAGCTGTTTCCTTAAAAAATATCGAAGCAATGCCGCAATCTACGTTTAATGAAATCATTGAAAAATATGTAGAGATGAATATTGCCCACCCTTTTAGAGAGGGTAACGGGCGAAGCACGCGAATATGGCTGGATTTGATTTTAAAAAAACAGCTTAAACAGGTGGTTGACTGGAGCCTTGTTGATAAAGACGATTACCTGCTTGCGATGGAAAGAAGCCCCATTAAAGATATTGAAATTAAATTTTTGCTGAAACAAGCGTTAACAGACAAAATTAATGACAGCGCCATCTATATGAAAGGCATTGATGCAAGCTATCACTACGAGGGCTA
>ENA-OSET01001833-OSET01001833.1-sediment-metagenome-genome-assembly--contig:-NODE-1833-length-21396-cov-45.014869_pt1 | contig 21396 bp, 14 predicted proteins | sample MGYA00237882_ERZ534229 | MGnify/ENA primary metagenome ERZ534229 (study PRJEB26408, sample SAMN06266212) | sediment metagenome | isolation source: Hudson Canyon methane seep mesocosm | place... | reverse complement strand
CCGAAAATTATAGTGTTGAATAAGTTAAAGCCAAGCTAATATTAACGTCCGCTATAGAGATATGAAATACTTAGTACGCAGAATACCTCGCATTGCGCAAGCTTCGTACTGACTACTTGAATATAAGCTATTTTAACCAACGACTGAGCAACCTAAAACCAAGCCACTCAACATGCCCAAGCTAAAACTAATAAAAAAACAACACATCTGGCTACCGACACCACTAGGCTTAATCATCATTACCCTCGTTCTTTTATCAAGCTCCGTTTTCATCCTAAAAAACCTAGCACACTACCTAGCGCAACAACAAAGCATAAAAGCCCCCATACTGATTGTAGAAGGCTGGATAAGCGATCAAGCTTTAAAAGAAGCCATAAAGCACTACAAAACCGCAGATTATAAAATGATAATAACCACAGGGGGGCTGATAAAAACAAGAAATTCCACAAAACACAAAACCTATGCCGATCTTGCAGCAGCCTACCTGCGCAACAACAGTTTAAACAACAGCAATATAAAAAGCCTGCCGACACCAGAATCCGCACAAAACCGCACCTTCCTCAGTGCCGTCATCGTCCGAGACTGGCTACAAAAACAAAACATCAAAACAAAACAAATAAATATTTACTCACAAGGCGTACACGCAAGAAGAACTAAGGCTCTCTACCAAATGGCCTTTGGAGAGAAATACAAAATTGGTATTAACGCAGCAAAAACAAAAGTATACAAACTAGATAACTGGTGGAAAAGTAGTGCAGGTGCCAAAGCTGTCATAATAGAAACAATAGGACTAATCTGGGTGAAATGTTGCTTTTATCCGGGGACATATCAGTCCCATCAAGAAACATGGGGTATAATAAGCATTGAAAATTAGCATGGCTATCATCATTTAGGTGCTCTTGATGGCTTTAGTATCTGGGGGTATGTAATTCTCTCATTATTAAAAATTAGTTCTTTTGCCATTGAAAGACTAGGTTGTAATGTACGGCGCATTTTTGATTGTTTGCGAATAACGTAGAATTATATAAAAATCATACTATTACAGTAGTATTAGCTTGTTTAGAACGGTTCCGTTTCGGCATGGGAATAATGAAGATTGAATGTTAAGTCATGTTTGTGCTAACGTGGCGTTTAATTTATTGATACTTTAGGTTGTTTCAGGTTCTTCTACGGCCTTGTGTATAAACTTGCCCAGCATGATCATTTAGGTCATTGAGTGTTAGTTTTTTTATCTCATAAGTAGCAGGTATATTAGGCTCTTTCTTCAGTGGGATCAGGGCAGTTCTTTACCCTTCATCGTCTACATCAGTTTTATGTTTATGTGGCTGATGCAGCTGGGTAGAAAAAAGATAAAAATTTATACACAAAAGCGGAGAAGACCCCGTTTTTATGCATCTTGATTTTATCAGTTATGAGTAATTTTTTCTGTTTTTAGCATGTCTGGCTAAGAATATCTTCGTGTTCATTAGTTTTGCAAAAGGATCGTTCTACTATGATTAATATTGCTTTAATTACCTCCACAATAGCCCCTAAAAAAAGTGTTTTTTCCCTAAAGGAAAAAGATCCTTTATTAAGAATGGAGCAATATAAGGAAGCTTTTGGTTTCTATATTACCTGCTTAGAAAATAAAACATTTGATAAAATTGTATACGTTGATAACTCGGGGCATTGCTTAAAAGAACTGTCTGATTTGGCTTCAGATAATGGTGTTTTGTCACAAATTGAATTCATTAGCTATGAATCAACTATAGATGTTAAAAATAATAGTAGGTTTTATTTGGAAATCAATTTAATTGACTACTTTATACAGAATTCTAAAACCTTAAGGGACTATCCTAGCTGTATGATTTGGAAAGTTACTGGTCGATATATTATTAGCAACATTTCTAAAATTATAAAAAACTCAAAAAATGGATATGATATGTACTTTAATTATCGAAATATTCCAGAAAAATGTGTGGATTTTTATCTTGTGGGGTTCAATGAATCTGCATATAAAAAAATTTTTGCTTCACAAATTGACATTTATAAGGGCCTTACCTCGGGGGAACTGATCCTAAGAAAGCAACTTGATATAGTTGAAAAAAATAATTTAAAAATACTAAAAAGACTTCCTTTAACACCATTAATATCAGGAACTAGAGGCTGGGATGGAGCTAGATATGGAGAAGGAAAAGATCTCATGAAATACTATCTTAGAGAATTAGTATTAAGAATATTTCCCTTTCTTTGGATATAACCCCCCCCCATTCAAGTTAAGAGCCTATTGCAAGCTCTTGATTTCATAAGTCTACAATTAGTAATGATTCGCAACTCTGGTTTCTGGTTTTATCCTGACTTTAGAGCGCACCTATTCTGGATGTTAATTTTACGGCCTAAATGCCCCCAAATCTTCATGCGGTTTCATGTCATTATAGGTATGAAAACTGCTGTTTTTTTTCGTCTATCTATATCTAGGGGCTGTAATCGTTGAGAACTGGTGCATTGTCGATGCTATATATTAGGCTGGGCTTTCATTTTGTTTTAAGATCGCAATAATCTGGCTGTCGGTGTGTCGTGTATTTTTCATAGAAAACTCCTGCTAATAGTGTATTAGAATTTTCTATTTTTAACTCGGTTTATTTTTCGGGGGGATTACCAGGCCACTACAGGAATTTCCCTAATGCACTCAACCCCAACGAATAATCGTACAACCCTATGTACTTTGTTACAGTTAGCGTTCCAATTATTAGGAAACTTCAGATTAAAGATAAAATGGGTTTAAAATGGTGTAGATTATTGGTAGGGAAATGTTGTACTAAAGTACAATAGATATAAGTGCATAAATTGGATATGATTAATCATACCTTAGTGTAGGTGTTTTTTTGGAGAGAGAAATGAAAAATAATTTGATAGTCTGTATGTTAGCAGTTACTACTTTAGTAATGGGCTGTACATCAACAGATAAAAAAGAAGTTAATCTAGTAGAACAGATTAATCAGCAAGTCAGTCAGTCTGCAACTGCCTACGGTGGTGGTGTTAATTTGTTAGAACAAATAGCAGATGACAGTTCTCTAATGAAAATGACGATAAAGAGCCCTGAAAAAGATGGTGAAGGCTGGTCGATTCTTATACCGACAGAAGAGTCTCGTTTAATTTATGTTAGTAATAGTGAAGGTGATGATAGTTCAGCTGGCTATTATACTACAGCGGAAATAATGGAGCCCACAAACCCAACGGGTATTACGGCATTTAAAACCGTGGAAGCGGCCATGGCACAGGTGCGGGAAGGTTATCCAGACTGGATTTTATTCAAGAAAGGTGATGAATGGGATATGGCTAAACCAATTCGTGCTGTCAGTGGACAGTCACGAGAAGCACCTTTTGTGATTACTGCTTATGGAGAGTCAGGTAAACGGCCATTGATGAAAGTGCAAAAAGTTGGGATTGTTTTAAATAGAAGTAAGAGTTTTGTTGCTGTTATAGGGCTAGAATTATATGCAGAAATAAGAGACCCTAATTCTAGTAATTTTATTGGTTGGGATAATGTGAATAAGGCTCTTTGCTTTGTTAGTCTTACAAATGCTGATGATGATGTTGATTCAATCTTGCTTGAAGATAATGTTTTTAATTATTGTACCAATAATATTCAAATAAATGGCAGAAGAGAGAACCATAATATTATTATTCGTAGAAATCAGATCCTAAACGCGTATAGTACAGGGTCTCATTCGCAGGGAGTTTTTATTGCAAAGGCTTCTGTGCTGTTGGAAGAGAATTTACTAGATCATAATGGTTGGTACGGTAAAGAAGTATCACAGGGAAAAGCTACACTATATAACCATAACGTATACCTAACAGATGTAAAGAATAGTTTTTTTATAAATAATATTATTTCTAGGTCATCTAGTTTAGGGTTGAAATTTAAAACTAAACTTCTAAATGGATATAATGAAGAAAAAATACATGATATATGGATAGAAAACAATCTAGTAATTGGTGGTGAAGTTGGATTTTCAATAGGTGGGAATAAGGATTATGGTGATGGATTTAGATTTAAAAATATAACAATATTAGAGAATGTTTTTTTGAATATTGGGTTTGAACAGCCTACAAACCGAACCCTTGCGTGGTCTATATTCGCAGATGATTGGAATGGTGGAACAATAGCCAAAAATTATATGATCTATAATGATAACCCAGAGCTTAGGAATGTGCGCGCTATTATCGTCAAAGGGCAGATAAAAAATGTTGATATATATTCAAATGTATTTTTTGAACTTAATCAGGGTAGAAAGCCATTTATTACATTGAGTAATGATGAGTTAAAAGATAATATGCATGTTTTTAACAATCTAACTGGTCTTGAAGGTTATCAGCTTGACCGAAAAGATATAAGTACATATATGGAAGAGAGAGGAGAGTTAGGAGAGTTAGAAGTATTTATAAATGCTGCTAAGCAACAGTCTAAGTCTAACTGGAACCTTGATTATACTGCAGATAAGGTGAATGACTATTTAAAGGCTCAGTTTAGCCTGTAGGCTTTGATGGTGTTTGAAAAAAAGAGGGGGCTTTATGTTGTTGACTTAAAAGTCCTCTTTTTGCTGGGTTGGGTGAGGAGGATAAATCATGCATTGATAATCCCCGCATCCCAGCCCTCTCCCTTTTGAGAAGGCATCTATTCTTAAGCAGGGCTTTTAATAACTTGTTTTTCAATTACTTAAGAATGTGATAAAGTGCTTCATAAAGCTAGTCAAATTGGAGTTTCAGGGAGTTTTTAGTTGTATTTTTTACACTTAACGATAATGCAGCGATAAAAACATGAGTAAAGGGAATTTATTTGCGTATTTAGTTCTTATTTCATGGCCGCTAATTTCTATGCGGTTATACCAAAAAAAATCAATTCAAGAAGCTACCTTATGGGTTTTATTGGGTGGTTTTATGTTCTTAGCTGTTAAAACAGAGATTGATTTTCCATTTATTCCCCCCTTAGGGAAGCACACGATGCCTGTGTTATCGGCAATTCTAGGATGCTGGCTAGTAAAAAGGAAAAAAGTCGAGTATTTTGCGAATCAAGGCTTACTTAAGATGTTAGTTTTATTGTTGTTTATTTCTCCCTTTATGACGGTTTACTTTAATCAGCGGGGGGTGATCATTGGTGGAGTGTATTTGCCAGGGCTTGGACTGCGTGATCTACTTTCCATACTGATTAACTTACTGCTATTTATTAGCCCATTTTTTATTGGTAAGCAGTTTTTTAAAAGTTACCAAGACCAAAGGTTGATGTTTCAAGCGCTGACTATAGCTGGGTTAATATATTCATTACTTGTCTTATATGAAATTCGTTTGAGTCCGCAGTTACATATTTGGTTTTATGGGTATTTCCCGCATGGTTTTGGTCAACAAAAACGAGATGGTGGTTTTCGGGCAGTTGTCTTTATGGGGCATGGTTTATGGGTGGCATTTTTTGTGGCGACCACTTTAATAGCAAGTACGACATTATGGAAAAATAAAGAAAAAATTAAGCAATATTCCACGGCAACAATAAGCTTATATTTTTTATTTATATTAGTGCTATCTAAAAGTAAAGCGTCCCTTATTTATGGTTTATTGGTATTTATTTTAATTAAAAAAGTTTCAGTTAAAATGCAAATGCGAATTGCAATGATTATCATGGTAACGGCCTTAAGTTATCCTGCAACCTCAATATTCAAGTTATTTCCGCACCAAAGTGTTGTGCAGTTAGCGGAGGATGTAATGGGCGAGGTACGAGCAGGTTCATTAAAATTTCGTTTTGACAATGAAGAAATATTGTTAGCACGTGCACAAAAGCAGTTGTGGTTTGGTTGGGGGGGCTGGGGCCGCAATCTAGTCTATGATGAAGAGACGGGGCAAGGTCTTTCTGTTACAGATGGACGTTGGATTATTAAATTTGGTATGGCAGGAGCTGCTGGGTTTATTGCAGAGTTTGGTTTATTGGCCATTAGTATATTGCGTGCTAATAAAGCACTGAAGTTATTAACATCAAAACCAGAGCAGAACTTACTGTCGGCGCATGCATTATTAGTCGGTATTATTATGATAGATCAAATTCCTAATGCCTCATTACAGCCTTGGTTATGGTTAATCGCGGGGGTATTGCTTGGCCGAGCAGAGAGTATTATTGCAACAATGAGACTAAAGGATAATAGTCCTATATGACAAAAACATTAAAACAGCGGGCTGTAAAATCAGGTAGTTGGGTTATCTTCGGGCATCTTTTTTCTCAAGCCTTGCGTTTAGGTAGTAACCTTGTATTAACGCGCTTATTAGTGCCTGAAATGTTTGGAGTTATGGCGGTTGTCAGCGTTATTATGGGCGGGTTAGCGATGTTTTCTGATGTGGGTTTATTACAGAATATTGTCCAAAGCAAACGTGGTGAGGAGCCTGATTATTTGAATACGGCATGGACGATTCAAATAATTAGAGGCTTTGTTGTTTTTATGATTGCCTTATTGGCAAGTATGGCACTGTATTATTTAGGGCAACAAGGCTATATTTCTAAAGGCACTGTTTATGCAAACGAAGAGTTGCCCTTTATTTTAGCGATTGTTTCTATGGGCGCAGTTATATCAGGGTTTAATTCAATTCACCTTTTATTGCTTAATAGAAAGCTAATGCTGAGTAAACTAACGCTGATAAATTTAGTGAGCCAAGTTACTGCTATCGCTTTTATGCTAACGTGGGCTTGGTATCAGCGTGATATTTGGGCGTTAGTCTATGGCGGCTTGTTAGGTCCGTTAATTAAAGTTGCATTGTCTCATATTTTAAATCTAGGTGAGCGGTGCCATTTTTGTTGGGATAGGGGCGCTATAAAAGAAATTATTCATTTTGGTAAGTGGATATTTATATCGTCGATTTTAGGTTTTTTATTAAACCAAGGTGACCGCTTGCTACTGGGGGGGTTAATTAGCCCAGAAGAATTAGGTGTTTATACGGTTGCATTTTTTTTAGCAAATGCGTTAAAGAGTATATTAACAAAATTAATAGCATCTGTTTTTTTTCCCGTATTAAGTGAAACAATTAGAAAGGCACCTGAAAATTTAGAACGGATTTATTATAAAATTCGCTCTAAAGTGGATGTAATAACATTTTTTTTTGCGGGTTTTGTTTTTTCCACGGGTGATGCTATTGTTACTTGTCTTTATGATACTCGTTATCAGGAGGCTGGCTGGATGCTGGAAATTTTATCTATTGGCCTACTCTCTACAGGAAGTTTACTGATTGGCCAGTGTTTTTTGGCGCAAGGAAAGTCAAAAATTGTAACCGGCTTTATACTTGTGCAGAGTGTTATTTTTTATGTGACTTTACCGTTTTTATTTTTTGAATATGGTATGCTCGGTGCTGTTTGGAGTGTTGTTATTGCTGCGATGGTAAGAATGGTTATTTCAAGTATCTATATGAAAATTTATTTTTTTTATAAGATACAAAAGGAATTGATAATGTTACCACTTATTTTTTTAGGATATTATATGGGCGTTATCGGGAAGGGCTTTTTATGAACCAAGTCACAGAGCGTAAGCCAGATTTTATAATCATTGGAGCGGCAAAGGCTGGCACAACCTCGTTATATAAAAAAATGTCAATGCACCCTGATGTTTTTATGACGACACCTAAGGAGCCTGAGTTTTTTGCAAGAGATGATGTGTATAAGCAAGGCATTGAATGGTATAGGGGGTTGTATGCTAAAGCCACAAAAAATCAAATTTGTGGTGAAGCCTCTACTTTGTATTCTTTAATTACTAATTTTCCAGAGACTGTTAGTAGGATGCATAAAGAACAAGCGAATGTAAAAATAATTTTTGTGCTCAGAAATCCTGTTGATAGAGCGTATTCTTATTACATTCAAATATTAAAGAACTATCAAAATTCAACAAAAGACTTTTCAATAAATAGAACATTTGAAGAGTGTATTTTTCCAGAGAAAAATCCCAACAGAAAAGAGCGTAGCCTTTTTTTTGCACCATTTGATTCGCATCATAAGGATATCCCAAGTACTTTTCTTGGGGGCGGAATGTATATGATGATAATTAACGAATATCTAAAATACTTTCCCCGTAAAAATATATTATTAATTAAATTCGAAGATTTAGTTATTAATATAGAGGCTGTTACTCAAGAGGTATGTGATTTTTTGGAGATTGATGTTAGTCAGATAAAGAATACAGAAGTTGCCCGAGAGAATATTTCTAAAGAATATTTTTTAAAGTTAGACAAAAATATTCGTGAGCAAGAACAAATTAATACTTGGAAAAGTTTTTTACCTATCCGTGTTATCTCGACTTATATGCCTAAAATAATGAAACAAAAAATAATAGGTTTTGTAATGAGGCTTTCTAATGATAAGCAACTGGCAGAGCGCCCTAAAAAAATGGAAGTAGGGACAAGGAGTTTTTTAAAGCAAGTATACCTTCCTGAAATTAGTGCCTTGGAAAAATTCTGGGGAAAAGAACTAGATGCGTGGAAGTAGCTATGAAAATTACATTTGTGGTACCAACTCTAAATTTAACCGGGGGAATTCGTGTAGTTGCAGTTTATGCTGAGCTATTAGCAAAAAAAGGGCATACAGTTACGGTTGTATCACCCAACAAGAAAAAACTAACAATTAAAGCTAGGATAAAGGCTGTTTTTAGTCTTGCTGGAAGTAGGGCGAAATCAGGACATGATACATCCTTTTTTAATAACAGGTCTTATACTGTAAAGGTTTTAGATACTCATCGAGATGTAGAAAGTGATGACGTGCTTAATGCTGATATTGTTATTGCAACTTTTTGGAATACGGCTGAATGGGTAAGTGAATTTTCTAGTGAAAAGGGTGAAAAAATTTATTTTATACAGGGGTATGAAGTTCACCCTTGGTTGCCCATTGCGCGTGTCGAGTCTACTTTTTATTTACCTTTTAAGCATATAGCGGTTTCTCAATGGATTGCAGATATTTTAAGTGAGAAATATGGCTTAGAAAGTGTTTCTGTAGTGGGTAATGGTGTGGATGAGCAACAGTTTTTTTTTGATAATAGAGAAAAAAATAAAATATTTACGGTTGGTCTTATGTATGCGGGTCAATTTGGAGTTAAAGATTGTGAAACAATTTTTGCAAGTATAGATGAAGCGCGTAAGATAATTCCTGATCTTAAAGTGGTTTCCTTTTCTACAAAGGAACCAACAGAAGCATTTCCTTTGCCAGAAAACTCAAAATTCTACTTACGACCACAACAGAATGAAATTAAGAATATTTATGGTCAATGTGACGCGTGGTTATTTGGAAGCCGTAGTGAAGGATTTGGCTTGCCTATATTAGAGGCAATGGCGTGTGGAACGCCAGTCATTGGAACTAAAGCGGGCGCCGCACCTGAGTTGCTAGGAAATGGAGAAGGGGTGTTAATTGATGTCGCTGATGTTAATGCAATGTCCCAAGCTATTATTGATATGGCTATGATGTCTAATAGTGATTGGAAAGAAATGTCAGATAAGGCTCTATTAAGGGCTAAAGAAAATCCATGGTCAATTAAAGTAAATGAATTTGAAAGAGAGTTATTGTGCGTTACAAATGCTAAGGGCAACTAATGACTTTTTTATCAAAAAAGATATTGCTGGGTGAGAAAGATGACAACAAGTAATGAAAATAAACTAATAGCGCCTTATAAAGTAGGGCGTAATTGGATTTTTGCTCCATCAACTTATTTGTTGGATTCTTGGGAACCAATAATTGAGCAAATTTATCTGCCTGAAGTTGAATCTAAAGCTGGTGAGATAGGTTTTTCCTTTGTTGCTGAAGGCGCAACTAAGACAAAGCAGAAATCTTCAATAAAATCCAAACTTAAGCATTTATTTGTAGAGGCTGTTAAAGATGAGGTCGGGCCTGAAAATTGTACTTTAGTGGATTTAAGAAGCCACAATCCTGAGAATTTAGCTCATGCTATTACTAATCATCTGCCTGTTGCTTTATTGGCAAGAGCTTTTTTAAACGCGGCTAACTATCCAGAGCCTATGCTTGTTCTGCCCAAGGCATTACCTGACTATATTAAGCGGTTATTTTTAAGTATAGGTTTTCAGTTATTATTCACGGATGCTGTTGTGAAAGGAAAAATTTGTGAATTTAAATTAGATCCTTGGGTTTCTATACGGGGGGTTCGACATAAAGTTATTCAGGAAAAATTACTGGGTAGTGAGTTTGCTGAGGTTATTTATAAGAAATCATTATTGCTTCCTAAAAAGATTTTTATTTCAAGGCGAAATACTCGTATCCTTAGTAATGAAAATGAAGTTGAGCAGTTTTTAAGAAGAAAAGGGTATCAGAAAATATATCTTGAGGATTATGAAGTTTTAGAGCAAATAGCGATGGTTTCAATGGCTGATAGTATTGTTGCAATACATGGCGCAGCTCTTGGTCCTCTTATATTAAGGGTGTTATTTGATACGCAGCCTCTTAAGTTGGTTGAGCTATTTTCACCGGGGCATATGACTAATGTATTCAGGATGGTGAGTCAGCAAATTGGTGCTGAATGGGTCGGGGTGCGAGGTAGGCTGTGGCCATCTATTATCAAGCAGGCGTATATTTGTTTACCTGAGAATGTCAGAAAATATTCTTTGGTTGAATTTGATGTTTGTTTATTAAGTTTAGAGAAAGCAATGGAGAGTATTGCATTATGATGGAGCAGGTTGTTTTTTTGTGTGGCGCTTTACGTTCTGGTTCTTCATTAACGCATTTGATGCTAGATCATCACCCCAATATAAAAAACCCAGGGGAATTTGATTTTTTATTTGATCAGGTTTCTAATGAGGGTGTGTTTCCTGAAATAACTAGCTATCACGAGTGGCTATCGACGCACCGTATTTTTCAGTCTAAATCATTATTGGTTGATACGTCTTTGAACTACTTAGAGCTTATTGCATCATTTATTGAGCAATTAAGTGTTAATGGTTCAGTTTTAGCGCTTAATGTCCATCGTAGTTTTCATCGGATTCCTTTTTTATTTTCTGATGCTAAATATATTCATTTAGTTCGTGATCCTCGTGATGTAGCGCGCTCTAGTATTGGTATGGGCTGGGCAGGTAATGTGTATTATGGTGTTGACCATTGGGTGGCGACCGAGAATAGTTGGGTGTTATTGGAGAGTAAAATACAGCCTGAGCAAGTATTGCAAGTTAGGTTTGAATATTTAATAAGTTCACCGGAGCAGAGTTTAAATCGTGTGTGTGAATTTGTTGGGCTAGTATACTCAGCACGAATGATGGATTACACGTTACAGTCTAGTTATAGCAAGCCAGATACTTCTTTAGTTAATCAATGGAAGAGAAAATTATCTGTTAGAGAGATAGAGTATGTGGAGTTAAAGGCAAGTACATTGTTGGGTGGTTTAGGTTATGAGCTAAGTGGCAAAGGTATAAAGCCATTAACTATAATCGAGCGCTCTATATTAGGTATTGGTAATAAAATTTTCCGTTATCATTTTTCTTTAAAACGATATGGCTTTTTTTTGGTAGTAAAAGTTAAATTATCAAGGTTGTTTGGAATTCGCTCTATTTACAATAAAGGACGGTTACAAATGAACGAACTTGAAAATAAATTGATAAAATAAATAACGTGTATTAGGTAATATACGGAATAGAAAGCATTTATTTAGGATTAGGTGGATAACTTAGAGGGGTGTTTAAATGAGTGAAATGAAGGTTTTTTGTGTTGGTTTTCAAAAAACTAGCACAACATCTTTAGGGTTAGCTTTAGATTTTTTGGGCTATAAAGTGTGTGGTTATAACCCTTTTAGGGGTTTTGCTGGTAAGGGTGATTTTGATTTAAAGTCATTTGAAAACCTAGTTTATGAACTATCTGAACAATATAATGCTTTTAAAGATACGCCATGGCCTTTATTTTATAAAGAAATGGATGAAAAGTACCCTGAAAGCAAATTTATTCTTGTTGTGCGAGACACCGATAAATGGTTTTTAAGCGCATTAAAGGATTTTAAAAGTACTGAAAATGCAATTCATCATTATATTTATGGTGTTTCTTACCCAGAAGGTAATGAGAATATATTTAAAAAACGTTATGAGGAACACAATAATGACGTTATTAAATATTTTGAGCATAGACCAAATGATTTTTTATGTTTAAATTTAGAGGCAGGGGAAGTTAATTGGGAGAATATTTGTAATTTTTTAGGTAAGGCTATTCCTAATAAGCAATGGCCGCATGCTAATACAGCACAGAGAAAAAAAATAAAAACATTTTTTCGTCGGCTTAAAGGCTTTATAGTAAAGATATATAATAAGTGATCTATTTTAATTTGAGTAATTATGTCTAATTTATATAGAAAAGATATTGATGGTTTAAGAGCTATTGCGGTATTGATGGTGGTTTTTTATCATGCCGAATTTAGCTATATTTCAGCTGGTTTTATTGGTGTAGATGTTTTTTTTGTTATTTCTGGGTATTTAATTACGACTGTTTTACTTAGAGATATTACTAGCTATAAATTTACCTTTTCTCAGTTTTATCTTCGGCGGCTAAGGCGCATAATGCCTGCATTTATTTTTGTTGCGGTAATTACAACCATTGGGGCAACAGTTTTACTGTTACCTAATGCGCTTATTAAATATAGTGAAAGTTTATTAGCTGCTTTTTTATCAATATCTAATTTATATTTTTGGAAAAATAGTGGGCAGGGGTATTTTTCACCAAATACGGATAAATTTCCTTTACTACATTCGTGGTCATTATCGGTTGAAGAGCAATATTATCTTTTATGGCCATTATTTGTTGTTATTGCTTATAAGTATTTTGAAAAAAATAGGCTAGGATTAGTTATAGTATTATTGACAGTTATGGGTCTCTTATTATCAGAATGGCTTGCGATTATTAAACCAAGAAGTGCTTATTTTTTACTGCCTACGAGAGCTTTTGAATTAATGATGGGAGGAGGAGTTGCTTACTATTATTCTTCATTACCGACTCTTAACCGGTATGTAAATCATTTTTTATCATTTGTCGGTATATTATTTGTGCTTGGGACTGGTTTTTTTTTAACCGATGAAAGTACATTCCCTGGGCTTAATGCACTAATTCCTTGCTTAGGCGCGTGTATTTTAATTTATACTGGGCGAGATAGAGATAATATTGGGATTGTTAATAAAATTATTTCTATTAGGCCTTTGGTTTTTGTTGGTTTAATTTCTTATTCTCTATATTTATGGCACTGGCCTGTCTTTGCTTTTTTGAATGTGATGAGTATTTCTTTAGCTAGTAATGAGAAATGGATAATAATTTTTATATTAATAGGTCTAGCATATATTACTTGGTTAATTATTGAGCAACCATTTAGGAATCAATATAAGTTTAGTTTTATAAATACTTTAATATTTTATGCTATTTTTCCTGTTGTGGTATGTAGCGCGTATTCTTTTTTTATTTATAATAGTTCAGGATATATAAATAGATTTTCTCCTGAAGTTGCCTCAATGATAGATGATTTTTATTCCCGATCTAAAAATAGGAATAATAGGTGTCATAATATTAAATTAGAAAATCAAATAAATAGTCGCTGTTCATTTGGGGTAGCTAAAAAACATAAAGCTGATATTTTATTGGTTGGTGACTCGCATGCTGACTCTCTGACTGGAATGTTAGGTGTACTACTTAAGGATAGTAACCTTAATGGGTATGTTGCTACTGTGAATGCTCAGGTTTATCTTCCCGGAATAAATGGGTATACGAGTCGTCATGCAGGAGAAATAAGTGAAAAGGAGGGTTTCTTGCTTAGGGGTAAGAAAATCACTAACCTGATAAATTCTGAGTTGAAATTTAAGTTTATTGTACTGGCAGGGCGTTGGCCTATATATATAACAGGGGCAAATGATAAAGGTAAGGAAAATAGAAAAATTTTTTTACAGGATAATTATCTAAAGGATGAGTTGAATGTTGTAAATTCTGCAATTAATTTTGAGCGAGGAATGACTAAAGCAATTTCAGTTATCATTAAGTCAGGAGCAACACCTGTCATTGTTGAATCAGTTGCTGAATTTGAGGTTAGCAAAAGTGTCTGTTCTATTAGGAATGAAATTTGGGCTATCAATCAAAACTGCTCAATGGATTTTGGAAATGTGGTGAATAGGCAGAAAAAAATTAGTGAAATATTTTTAAATTTAAAGAAAAAATATCCGAGTATCGTTTTTATTGACCCTAAAAAGATAATGTGCAATGAAGGGTTTTGTTACAGTTCTTTAACTGGTACTCCCTTATATAGTGATAGTCATCATTTAAATTATGAGGGCTCTAAGCTTGTTGGGAAATTGTATTTAGAAAAGTATTCTAATCCATTTGTTATTCATTCTCGAGATATAAGGGAAACGAAGTGATGATTTTAATTGTCAGTGGCTAAGGTTGATTATCAATTAGCAGTATGTATAGAGTATATAAAATAGACCCAAATAGGTGAAGTTATATCCATCCCAATAATTTCATGCTTAAACCATATTTCTATAAACTCGTCATTCCTGCATGCTCCTAGCAGGAATCTATTGTGGTCACCTGGGTTTCCGCTTAAAGACTTTGGGAGTGATAAGAATAACAGTCATTATTTATTGGAGTTGGTATTAGTCATTTAGGCATGATTAGTTGATCTGAACGCTGTTGGCACCTATCATTATTTGGCTCAAGTGATAAAGGCCTTTGGAAATTTTATTTTTTATGAGTGATTTATGAGTGCTTTATATAGAAAAGATATTGATGGTTTAAGAGCTATTGCTGTATTAATGGTGGTTTTTTATCATGCAGAATTTAGCTTTATTTCTGGTGGTTTTATTGGTGTAGATGTTTTTTTTGTTATTTCTGGGTATTTAATTACGACCGTTTTACTTAGGGACGTTGAGAGTAATAGCTTTTCCTTTGCTCAGTTTTACCTTAGGCGGCTGAGGCGCTTAATGCCCGCTTTTATTTTTATTTCAGTACTTACAACTATTGGGGCAACAGTTTTATTGTTACCAAGTGCGCTTATTAAGTACAGTGAAAGTTTATTAGCTGCTTTTTTATCAATATCAAATTTATATTTTTGGAAAAATAGTGGGGGTGGGTATTTTTCACCTGGCACTGATGAGCTTCCGTTGTTACATACTTGGTCATTATCTGTAGAGGAACAGTATTATGTTTTATGGCCACTGTTTCTCGTTATTAGTTATAGGTATGTAAAAAGAAATAGGCTGGGCGGGGTTATAGCAATACTAGCTGTTGTAAGTCTCTTATTATCACAATGGTTAGCGATTACTAAACCAACAACTGCCTACTTTTTTCTACCTACAAGAGCATTTGAATTATTGATGGGGGGAGGCGTTGCTTACTATTATTCTTCATTACCGACTCTTAACCGGTATGTAAATCATTTTTTGTCATTTACAGGAATGTTATTTGTGCTTGGGTCGGGCTTTATTTTAACCGATGAAAGTACATTCCCCGGGGTTAATGCACTATTTCCTTGCTTGGGTGTGTGTATTTTAATTTATACTGGACGTAACAGACATAATACTGGGGTTATTAATCGAATTATCTCTATTAGGCCTTTGGTTTTTATTGGTTTAATTTCTTATTCTTTATATTTATGGCACTGGCCTGTCTTTGCTTTTTTGAATGTAGCCGGTATTATCTTATTGGATCATGAAAAATGGTTCGTTATTTTTATTTTAATATTGTTAGCTTATCTCACGTGGTTCATTATTGAACAACCATTTAGACATAAATATAAGTTTCGTTTTGTAAAGACTTTAATTTCCTATGTTATGTTCCCTGTTGTGGCATGTATCGGGTATGCTTTTTTTATTTATAATAGCTCGGGATATATAAATAGATTTTCTCCTAAAGTTATCTTAATGATTGATGCTATTAATTCTCGTTCAGAAAATAGAAATAATCACTGCCATAATACTAAATTTACAAACCAAACAAAGGATCGTTGTACTTTGGGTTTTTCTGAGAAAAGTGAAATTGATGTTTTGATTGTTGGTGATTCGCATGCAGATGCTGTAACTGGAATGGTAGATGTATTATTAAAGGATGGAGAGTTAAAAGGTTATGTTATTACTGCAAATACAATGATTTATCTTCCTGGAGTTGTTAGTTATGAGCCGAAGGGGCAGGGGCAGGAGAATAAAGCCTTTTTAAGGCGGGGGAATCATCTTACGCAGTTAATTGCTTCTGAAGAGAAATTTAATTTTATTGTGCTTGCTGGCCGGTGGGCTTCTTATATTTCTGGACTCAATGATCATGATAAGAAAAATGGTGAAATCTATTTACAGGATATTAAGGTAAAAGGTGATTTAAACCTTTTTAATTCAGCTATAAATTTTGAACTTGGAATGGACCGGGCAATTTCAGTTATTAGTAGGGCAGGAGCAATACCTGTAATAATTGAATCGGTTGCTGAATTTGGGCTTGATAAAAGCGACTGTGTTATTAGGAATAAAATTTGGGCTAACAATCAGAATTGCTCAATTAATATTGAAAGTGTAAAAAGTAGACAGAAAAAAGTTAATGAAATATTTGCAAATTTAAAGAAAAAATATCCAAGCATTATTTTTATTGACCCTAAAAAAATAATGTGTGGGAAGACGCTTTGTTACAGCTCCTTAAATGGCGTTCCCTTATATAAGGATGATGATCATTTTAACCATGTGGGTTCTAAGATTGTCGGAAACTTGTATTTGAAAAAATATTCAAATCCATTTGTTATTCCTTAAGTAAGGACACTGGGTGATATTTTTGTTTATGGTTTGTGTGTTTATGAGAGCAACTACTAGAGATTGCCTGTGAAGAGATGTGTTTATGTTAAATAATGTCGGTGTAGTTTCTATAAATTCCTTATCTTATGTAAAAACTGTTTTTGATGCTTATGTAAATAAGAAAGCGGTTGTTTTGCTACGCTCTGTGGATGATCGATGCCGTATTGATCAAGTGAATGCCGAGACTATTATAGAGCCAGTAGCTGATTTTGGTTGGTTTGATACGGCTTATGCTTTTCCTAGTGATGATACGTTAGCGCAAATCTCATTTACTTCAGGTACTGAGGGAGAGCCTAAAGGGGTTTTGCTGACGCATGGGATGTTGTCTGATGTGACTACGCGTTTGAATGAAGTGATGGAACTGGATTCTTCGGTGCGTGAATATGTGGGGGTCCCGGTCACTTTTTCATTTGGGTTAGGGCGGTTTCGTGCAATTTCTGCTGTGGCTGGCTGCGCTTTTTTACCGGAGTTTGGTTTTAATCCGGTGGAAATAATGGGTATGTTGCAAGCTAGGGAGATTAATGCTGTTTCTGCTGTGCCTACTTTATGGCGCTTATTGTTAAAAAATCAATCGATTTTTGGCTCTGAAGCTTTAAACCTAAAATGGATTGAGATTGGTAGTCAGTTTATGAGTGGGTTGGAAAAATCTCAATTAAAGGCGCTTTTTCCTAATGCTGTGATTGTGCAACATTACGGTTTAACCGAGGCTTCTCGTTCTACTTTTTTAAGAATTGATAATTCGGCAGATGCGCAGTTAGATTCGGTGGGTATAGTAACTCATGATACACAAATAAAGATTTCTGAAGCGGGGCGTATTTGTATTCGAGGCCCTCATGTTGCTAAACAGTTGTTAGTGGCTGGTAAGTATAAAGATAATGTTGATGCAGATGGCTGGTTAGAAACAAGTGATTTAGGACATATTGAAGATGGCTTTCTTTTTTTTCAAGGGCGTGCGGATGATTTAATTAATTGTGGTGGCGTTAAGTTATCGCCTGATGCATTGGAGCATAATTTACGTGAATGCTTGATGATTAATGATGGTATTGCTATTGCTGCTTACGATAATGAATTAACAGGTAATGGCGTGTTGCTGGCTTACCAAAAATCATTAGCTTTAGATAAGCAGGCATTATTTGGAGTATTAGCAGATATTTTATTGACTTATGGTATTCATAATAAGCAGGTGATTAAAGTAATATCCGTTGATGATTTTCCACTAACGGCAACGGGCAAAGTAAAAAGAAAGGCGCTGGCTGAGTTGTATCAACATCACTGTATGGGTGATGATATTGAGGTTTTAACAGAAGGTGCGGGTGGCGAGGTTAATGTTGAGAGTTATGCGAGTGAAAACCTGACGACTGAGGAGGCTTTAGTTCAATCTATATGGCAGCAAGTCTTATCGATTAAGCATGTAGATTTAGACGCTAATTTCTATCAGTTAGGCGGTGATTCGTTAACAGCGATTAGTGCGGTTGTGGCAATTGAGAAAATGGGTGATGTGCCTGTTGAAGTATCTAAAGGCATGCTGCAGGGTTTGACGGTTAGGGATGTTGCTAAGCAGTTAAGCGAGAAAAATGGTTGGAAGCATTATAAACATCAAATTAATGCACCTGAAATAAAAGCGGGAATGACGATTAATATCGTGCGTGGCTTGTTGGTGTTGTTTGTTATTGGAGGGCATTGGTCGACTGGGATTTTGGAGCGCTTGCCTGCGAGTTTGAGTATTTTATCTGTATACCTGGCACCAGCATTCGCTATGGGAACACCAGGTTTTTCTATTATCTATGGTGTAGGAGCGGGGTTTTCTTTGTTTCCTTTGTTTAAATCCGACCCTGAACGTTTAAAATTAATTTTACGTAAAACAGTTTTTCTATTGTTGTCCGGCATTGTTATTTTGGCGGCAGTACAAACTTTGAAAATGTTTCTTTTTGGTCAGAGTATAACGATGACTAATTTTATGGGTTCATTTTATTCTGTGCTAACGTACTATTTACTGATTAGTTTGACTCTGTTTTTTTGGTTTAGAGTTATTTCTTATTCAGCGAGGCCAGCCATTTTTAGTGTGTGCTTAGCTATTATGCTATATACGCTACATACATTTATCATTCGTGATATTGGTTTGTACCGCCCAGAAGGAATACTTGAATTTCTTAAGCTATTGTTAACAGCTAAATATTCATATTTTTTGATGCTAAATGGGACAATGCTGGGTATTTCAATAGGTATTATTACGCGGCAGTTAGTGGTTGATTGTAGGCAGTCAGTTGGTGTTTATGCAATGATTGGTTTATCGCTTATTACATTAGGTGTTGTGCTTTCAATGCATGCCGGGTATGAATCGGCATGGTTGGTTTGGCCAGGTGAGTATAACTATATTTGGCGCTGGGTGTTTTATACGGGTGTTGTATTGCTGATGCTATCCATCGTTGATTATTTATTGGGAGGCTATGGTAAGTACAATGGTGGGGTTAAATTCTGTTTTCAGTTTTTTTCTGTGATTGGTATGCTGGCATTTCCTTTGTTTATAGCGCATAAAATAGTCCTTCCTATTAAGGATATGTTGAACTTTTATGGTGTGCCGGGTGGAGTTGCGTTAGGGGTTCCTATGTTGTTATTTATGGCTGGGACTTATTTTTTATTCCGTAAAGTGTATCGCTTGAGCTTTTTGTAGAGTGTTGTTGTGCTTATTTTTAGGGTAGTGGGTGAAATCTGTGATTATTACTAACGCTGTGCTAGATAAGTGCTTCACGCAATTGGAATAATATTAAAACAACAGGTTTCACCTACTATTATTTAAATAATTTTAAACATTATATCGAACAAGTTATACGGGATAACGAGGCTTTATGACAAAACCTGATTTTATTATTATGGGGGCAATGAAAAGTGCAACCAGCACCTTGCATGCTCAGTTAGCCTTGCAGTCAGGGATTTTTATGAGTATGCCCAAGGAGCCTAATTACTTTAGTGATGACGAGCAATATGCACGTGGTGAGGCTTGGTATGACGGTTTGTTTGCTAATGCTGAACTTGGTGATTTATGTGGTGAGTCGAGTACGCATTATACAAAATTACCTGATTATCCTTTAACGATTGAGCGCATGGCTAAGCGGCTTGATAAGGTTAAGTTGATTTATGTAATGCGCCATCCTGTTGATCGCTTAATTTCCCACTATATACACCAATGGTCACAGAATGTTATCAAATGTGATATTAATGAAGCTATTGATCAATATGAAGAGTTAACGGCTTATAGTTGTTATGCAAGGCAGTTGGCACCTTATTTTGAACGCTATGGAAAGGAGAATGTTTTACCTGTTTTTAACGAAGGCATAAGACATAATCCACAAACAGAATTAGAAAGGGTTGCAGACTTTATTGGTTTTCAAGGTGAGGTTGTTTGGCAAGAAGAGCTTTCTGCTCAAAATGTTTCGGGCGAGAGAATTAGAACTTTCAAAGGTTATCAATGGTTGGTTGAATCAAATTTTATGACCTTTTTACGTCGAACTTTAGTGCCCCAAAGTATTAGAGATAAAATAAAAAGCGGTTTTACCTTACAAGAGCGGCCAGAAATTGATGCAGTACATCTGAGCAAAGTGATTGAGTTGTTTGATCAAGATTTAGCTATTCTCGGCGAGCATTTAGGTGTTGAATTATCTTGTGATAATTATAAGCAGGTGGTCAGTCAGGGTGAGTTATCTTGGTTGAATAATGTAGAGTTTAAAATATGAAGACTAACTCTGGAATTGGTGCTGTCGTCATCGGGCGTAACGAAGGTCAGCGTTTAGTGACTTGCCTTGAGTCTTTGCTTAATCAAGTCGATTATATTGTTTATGTAGACTCAGGTTCCTCTGATAATAGCGTTTATGAGGCTGAATCAAGGCAGGTAGACTGTTTATCGCTAGATCTTAGTATTCCTTTTACGGCGGCACGGGCTAGAAATGAAGGCGTGGCATATCTTATCGATAAGTACCCTGCATTAAAATATATACAGTTTATTGATGGTGATTGTGAGCTTCAGCCTGATTGGGTGAATACTGCGTATGATTTTTTAGAGAAAGACCCTCATTATGCTGTGGCTTGTGGTCGACGGCGTGAAAGATTTCCAGAAAATTCTATTTATAATCAGTTGTGTGATATTGAGTGGAATACACCGGTAGGTGATGCATTAGCATGCGGCGGTGATGCCTTAATTAGAGTGGATGCTTTTAATCAGGTTGAAGGTTATCGAGACGGTTTAATTGCCGGTGAAGAGCCTGAAATGTGTTTTCGGCTTAGAGCGAAGGCTTGGAAAATAAGACGTTTAGATGCAGAAATGACGTTGCATGATGCGGCGATGACTCGATTTTCTCAGTGGTGGAAAAGAGCTAAGCGAGCGGGGCATGCTTATGCAGAGAGTTATTTTTTACATGGTCGTTCTGCAGAAAAGTTTCGTGCGAAGCCTGTTATGAGTGTTGTATTTTGGTCGGTGGTTTTACCTGTGTTGCTTATTGCGCTATCTATTATTGATTGTCGATTGATTGTTATGGGGTTAATTTATCCTGCGCAGGTTTTTAGGTTATCTATCAAAAATAAAGCTTTTTTAAATTCAAAATTATCTTTTTATTATGCTGT
>ENA-OSET01001831-OSET01001831.1-sediment-metagenome-genome-assembly--contig:-NODE-1831-length-21409-cov-69.915667_pt1 | contig 21409 bp, 21 predicted proteins | sample MGYA00237882_ERZ534229 | MGnify/ENA primary metagenome ERZ534229 (study PRJEB26408, sample SAMN06266212) | sediment metagenome | isolation source: Hudson Canyon methane seep mesocosm | place... | reverse complement strand
CTTAGCTCAGTTGGTTAGAGCATCCGACTCATAATCGGCAGGTCCCCAGTTCGAGTCTGGGAGGGCCCACCATATATCTAAAAGGTCGCTTATGCGGCCTTTTTGCTTTTATGAAACAAGTGCGGTGGTATTAACATCATTGCGTGGAATATTGAGTATTAAGCCATGAGGAAATCATAGTGAGTGATAATTTTATTTTTACATCTGAGTCTGTATCGGAAGGACACCCTGATAAAGTTGCCGATCAAATCTCCGATGCTGTTGTTGATGCATTGTTGACACAAGACCCTAATTCAAGAGTTGCTTGTGAAACAATGGTAAAAACAGGCATGGTTATACTTGCTGGGGAAATAACTACTGATGCATGGGTTGATACAGAAGAATTAGTCAGAGATGTAGTGTGTGAAATTGGCTACGATAATGGCGAGGTCGGTTTTGATGGTAAGACTTGTGCGGTATTAAATGCAATTGGCAAGCAGTCACCTGATATTGCCATGGGTGTTGATGATAGTGATGACCATGAGCAAGGTGCGGGTGATCAGGGCTTAATGTTTGGTTATGCAAGCAACGAAACAGATGTATTGATGCCTGCTCCGATTACATTTTCTCATCGCCTGGTTGAGAGACATGCGCAGATTCGTAAAAATAAGACCCTGGCTTGGTTGCGTCCTGATGCAAAAAGCCAAATAACATTCCGTTACGAAAATCATAAGCCAGTCGCTATTGATGCAGTTGTATTGTCAACACAGCATTCGCCAGATATTGGTGGTAAGGAACTACAAGAAGCTGTAATGGATGAAATCATCATACCAACCTTACCTAAGGAATGGTTGCATGCTGATACTAAGTATTTTATTAACCCAACAGGTCAGTTCATTATTGGTGGTCCAGTCGGTGATTGTGGTCTAACAGGCCGTAAAATTATTGTAGATACTTATGGTGGTATGGCTAGGCATGGCGGTGGTGCTTTTTCTGGAAAAGATCCTTCAAAAGTTGATAGATCAGCAGCCTATATGGCGAGATATGTAGCTAAGAATATTGTTGCAGCAGAGCTAGCAGATCGTTGTGAAGTGCAAGTATCTTATGCTATTGGTGTAGCAGAGCCAACATCAGTTGCGATTGAAACTTTTGGAACAGGAAAAATTGCTGAAGATAAATTAGAAGCAATCGTGCGCGAGCATTTCGATTTAAGACCTAAAGGTTTAATTGCTCAATTAGATTTATTAAGACCTATTTACCGTAAAACAGCTGCTTATGGGCATTTTGGCCGAACTGAAGACTCGTTTACTTGGGAAAAAACAGATAAAGTTGAAGCGCTGAGAAATGCTGCTAATCTTTAACAGATTATCTATCACCTTTTAAATAATTGGAAAAAATATGAGTTCGCAAGATTATAAAGTAGCCGATATGGCATTGGCTGAATGGGGCCGTAAAGAAACAACGATTGCTGAAACAGAAATGCCAGGTTTAATGTCGTTACGTGAAGAGTTTGGTGCTCAGCAACCTTTAAAAGGTGCGAGAATTGCTGGCTGTTTACATATGACAATTCAAACAGCGGTATTAATCGAAACTTTAACAGCATTAGGTGCTGAAGTTAGATGGTCATCTTGTAATATATTTTCAACTCAAGACCACGCGGCGGCAGCGATGGCTGAAGCGGGTATTCCTGTATTTGCTTGGAAAGGTGAAACGGAAGAAGAAGCAGAATGGTGTATTGAGCAAACAATTGTTGGTCCTGATGGCTGGCGCCCAAACATGATTCTGGATGACGGTGGTGACTTAACCGTTATGATGCATGATAAATTTCCAGAGTTGATGGCTGATGTAAAAGGTTTATCTGAAGAAACTACAACAGGTGTTTTGCGTTTATATGAAATGGTTGCTAACGGTTCATTAAAAGTACCTGCATTTAATGTAAATGATTCAGTGACTAAATCTAAGTTTGATAATTTATATGGTTGTCGTGAATCATTAGTTGATGGTATTAAGCGAGCTACTGATGTGATGATTGCCGGTAAAATTGCAGTTGTTGGTGGTTATGGTGATGTTGGTAAAGGCTGTGCGCAATCATTACGCGGTCTTGGTGCGACAGTATGGGTAACAGAAATTGATCCAATTTGTGCATTACAAGCATCGATGGAAGGCTTTCGAGTTGTAACAATGGAAGAAGCTGCGCCAGTCGCAAATATTTTTGTTACGGCAACGGGTAACTTCAATATTATTACTCATGATCATATGGCAGCAATGAGAAATAACGCTATCGTATGTAATATTGGTCATTTCGATTCAGAAATAGAAATTGCTTCTCTTCGTAAATACACTTGGGAAAATATTAAACCTCAAGTTGATCATGTTATTTTTCCAGATGGTAAGCGCTTAATTATCTTGGCAGAAGGACGTTTAGTTAATTTAGGTTGTGCGACTGGTCATCCTAGTTTTGTAATGTCTAACTCATTCTGTAATCAGGTATTGGCTCAAATAGAATTATGGGAAAATGCTTCTGATTATAAAAATGATGTGTATATTTTGCCTAAAAAGTTAGATGAGAAAGTTGCAAGATCTCATTTAGCACAAATAGGTGTTAATTTAACGGAGTTGACAGCAGAGCAAGCTAAATATATAAATGTTCCTGTTGAAGGTCCATATAAGCCTAATCATTATCGTTATTAAGTTTTAATAAGCAATAATGAGAGAGAAAGGGGCTGATAGCCCCTTTTTTTATGTCAAAAACTTTATAAGATAGATTATGCGAATTTCCAGGCTTTATACGCCAGATACTTTAAATAAAGGCCAGCAGATTGAGTTGCAGACAGACAATGCTCATTATGTGCGAACTGTATTGCGGCTAGTTAAAGATCAACAAATCACCTTGTTCAATGGTTTTGGTGGGGAATTTTTGTGTCTTATTAAGGAAGTAAGCCGTAAACGAGTAGTTATATTAATTGGTGAAGAGAGTGGTCGAACTGTTGAATCTCCATTACAAGTGACAATTGGAATGGGGATTTCAAGAGGGGATAGAATGGACTGGGCGGTACAAAAGGCTGTGGAATTAGGTGTTAATCATATTACGCCTTTGATTACAGAGCGTTGTGTGGTCAAGTTTAAGGCTGATAAAAAACAGCAGCGATTACAGCATTGGAAAAACATTGCCCAGCATGCAACAGAGCAAAGTGGCCGAACAGTATTGCCTGTTTTTAATGAAATAACCGTCATAGATGAGTGGGTCAAAAACCAAAATGATTTAAAGTTATTTTTGGACCCTTATGCTGAAAAGTCATTAGCTGATTTAAAGCCAGATAATCTTGCTGTTACTTTATTAACAGGCCCTGAAGGGGGCTTTAGTGATCAAGAAAGGGATCTTGCGGTTGATGCTGGGTTTATTCCTGTGCGATTAGGTGCTAGAGTGTTAAGAACAGAGACAGCAGCACTAGCAGCATTGTCAGCAGTACAAATGCTATGGGGGGATTTTGTTTGATGTGTAAACTTTTAGACGAGGAAAGTTGGCTAAAGAAAATATATTATGCTTTAGTTCCTTTATTAATTTTACTGTTTTTTGCCGCACTGGCCTCAGTATTGAGTTACATCATATTAATGATAATGGGTGATGTGCTATCAATGCGAAAGTTGGTGAGTAAAGCTGCACAGATTTTTTTGTTACTCAGTATTTTTCCATTACGACATTATTTAAAGTTGAGCTGGGCCGATATTGGTTTTGCAAAACGCTCCTTGTTTTTTAAGCAAGTGAAGCAAGGTTTATTATTAGGGTTGTTTAGCCTGATGCCTGTGATGCTGGTTTTATATAGCTTAGATATTAGTGTAGTTGACCAGAGTAGAGAATGGACAGTGGCTGCGGTAGCAAAGCGAGCATCTTTGGCTTTATTGTTAGCTACATTGATCTCGTTAGGTGAAGAACCTATTTTTAGTGGTATTTTATTAGCAGGTTTAAGGAAAAAAATGGCAGTTGGCCTGGCCTGTTTGGTAAGCGCGGGCTATTATTCAGCCTTTCATTTTGTAAAAACCAAAACAGATATTCCTTATGATGAGTTAACACTTGCTAGTGGCTTTCAATTAATGGCAGAAGCTTTTGCCAATATATTAAACCCTGAAATATTGTCGGCTTTTATTGCTTTGTTAGTTGTAGGCTTGTTTTTAGTGACTATTCGAACCCAAATAGCCAATAGCATTGGTATTTGTATCGGCTGTCATGCCGCTTGGGTATGGCAAATAAAGCTAGGTAAGGACTATTTTGATACTAATTCAGAATCAGATTATTATTATCTAGTTAGTGATTATTATGATGGTGTGGTTGGGTGGCTGGTTGCCGCATGGTTATCGGCATTAGTTCTAAGTTATTTCATTTGGAAAAAATATAGATCAGTTGCTGGGTAGTATTTGTAGGGCGGACTTCAGTCCGCCAAACGTAAGATATTAATCTCTAAAATTCTCAAACTGTAATGGAAGTTCAATAGAATCCTCAGATCTAAGCATAGCAATAACTTGCTGTAAATCATCCCTTTTTTTACCTGTCACTCTTAGTTTCTCACCTTGAATTGCTGTTTGCACTTTAAGCTTTTTATCTTTAATTAGCTTAACAATTTTTTTAGCGATGGGTGTTTCAATGCCTTGGTTCAAGGTGATAGGTTGTTGAGCATTTTTTCCAGTATCTGTTATTTTTCCCGTTTCCATGCAAGCAATATCGATTTTACGCTTAGTCATTTTTGAAAAAAGAATAGGAAGCATTTGTTGTAACTGAAAAGTAGATTCAGCTTTCATTAAAATGCTATTTTCCTGTAATTCAAACTCGGCATTAGAGCCTTTAAAGTCAAAACGAGTACTGACTTCTTTGTTGGCTTGGTCAACAGCATTATGAACTTCGTGAGCGTCATATTCAGAAACAATATCAAATGATGGCATTGTATTTATTTAGTGTAAATAAGAAAAATGTAACTATAATTCTGTTCAAGATAATATTCAATGCATTTTATTGGAATAACTGTGAAAGAAATTATAGATAAATATTTAGTACTGTTTTTTTGTTGCTCCATTGCTTTGTCTAGCATGGGCTGTTCATCTAAAGGGGATGTAAAGGGACGAGGATTTGAATTTTCTTCGGTAGTAAAAAATGATATTGATTTAGTATCAGAAACACATCAGCGTGTAGTTTTTGCTACTCTAAAAGACTTAGCTGTCAAACTATATAAGCGAAACCCCCATGAGTGGCGAAAAGGAGGTTATGAGTCTTTAGATGCTGCTGTAAATGCTATTACTGCAGATCCATTTCCTGAAATTAAGGGAAAGAATAGTATAGAAGAGATACGAATGACTTTTGATGAAAATTATCAGGGTGATAGAGTAAAGTCCTTAATATTGGGGATGGAAGCCATGATTTTAGCTTCTTACGATGGGCACAGGTCTTTTTATCTACACAATATGTTAGAGGCACAAAAATTATATGATAGCGCTAGAAATATTGAACTTGCCTCGTGGTTACTACGTACAAAATACAATGAAAAGGGCGAGTTATTTTTATTGAGTACGGCAGGCTCTGATGAAATGAACCTGAGTTTTGAGCGTTTATTTGGAAAAATAATAAATGCTCAGGATATGATTGCTCAGATTATGGCAGATAGAACACATAGACAAGTTAAAAATGTGATTCAAGCAATAGCAACGGCCTTTATACCGATTTAATATAATGACTTACTGCTGAAATTCTAAGTCTACGTATTGCCTCACCAATTTTTGGGCCTTGTAATTCACCCTTTAGAATAGCTGATGTATCAATATCTCTAGAAGCTTCAGCTGCTTTAATTAAATAATTTGCTTGTGGGTAAGGTTTGTTCTCTAAACCTGTTCGGCCTTTACTGTCAGCCTCACAAGCTAATACAAAGTCAAATAATGTGCTATTGCTTATTTTAAATGCCCCAAGCGCACTTAACATATCAGTAAGGGTTGACGCTTTTAATTCAAAACAACGATGAGAATGTGTGTGATAGTTCATGACTAACATAGCAAGTGTTTTAAATGATTTAGGAACTCGCAAGCGCTGACAAAACTGTTCAAGAAGGGGCAATCCGCTTTGTTCGTGACCATGATGACTGGGCCATTTACTTTTGTTAGTTGTGGCTTTACCTAAGTCATGTAATAGTGCCGCTAAGCGAACTTCAGGTTTAGGGCTTAATAGGCAGGCTTGTTCTAAGCTTAGTAAACTGTGAATGCCCGTATCAATCTCAGGATGATACTTTTCTGGTTGAGGAACGCCAAAAAGCTGGTCAATTTCAGGAAATATTGATTGCAAAGCATTGCATTCTTTTAAAGTGTAAAAAAATGCAGAGGGTGTTTTTTCAGATAAAGCTTTAACCAGTTCGGCCCAAACACGTTCAGCCACTAAATAATCAGTTTCACCATTAGCAACCATGTGTTTCATTAAACTAAGTGTTTCATCGGCTATAGTAAAGCCAAGGTGAGAGTATCGCGCAGCAAAACGAGCAATACGTAATATTCTAACGGGGTCTTCACAAAATGCAGGAGAAACGTGGCGAAAAATACGTTGCTCTAAGTCTTGTTGGCCATTATAAGGGTCGGTAATATTACCTTGCTCATCCATAGCCATGGCATTAATGGTTAAATCCCTACGAATAAGGTCTTCTTCTAAAGTGATTTCAGGTGATGAATGAACAATAAATCCTTTGTAACCAGGTGCAGATTTACGTTCAGTTCGGGCAAGCGCATATTCATCATGCGTTTTTGGGTGTAAAAAAACGGGGAAATCTTTTCCGACAGGCTGAAAACCCTGATCAATCATAGATTGAGGCGTTTCACCAAGCACAACCCAGTCTCTTTCTTTGACTGGATAATTTAATAAAGAGTCTCTTACTGCTCCACCAACTAAAAATGTTTTCATTACAAATCACATTTAAAATATAAGAGTAGGATTTTAACAGGGTAAAACAATGATTGAGATATTTTTATTAAGTATGCTATTAGGTCTTATTGCGGGACTATTAGCAGGTTTGTTTGGTTTAGGTGGTGGAGTGATTATTGTACCCGTGCTAGTTTGGATATTTTCCTCGCATAATTTCCCAGAAGCTATAATTATGATTATGGCAGTCGCGACCTCGTTATCAACCATTGTCTTTACTTCAGTAGCCTCAATATTGACCCATCACAAATTAGGCGCAATAAAATGGGATAGTGTTAAAAGACTTAGCCCAGGCATATTATTAGGGGCTGGTTTTGGAGCCATTGTTGCAGATTATATTGAAGCAGATGTTTTAAAATATTTTTTTGTAGCCTACTTGCTTTATGTGAGCATTAGAATGGCTTGGCCGAAAAATAATAAAGTAAAAGTGGTCGGAAAAATAAGAAGCAGGATCGATTATTTTGTAGCGCTGGGAATTGGTTTTTTATCCTCACTTTTAGGAATTGGTGGAGGCACATTAACAGTTCCTTTCTTGCTATCAAGAAAACTGGCGATGAAAAATGCAGTGGCAGTTTCAAGTGTGTGTGGCTTGCCTATTGCTATCTCAAGTACTGTTTCTTATATAGTGCTGGGCAGGACTGTGGATTTATTGCCCGAATGGAGTTTGGGGTATATCTATTCTCCGGCATTAGCCGGAATAATAATATGCAGTGTGTTTACCGCACCTATAGGTGCAAAACTGGCAAATAAGTTACCAGCTAAACAATTAAAAAGATATTTTTCAATCGTACTGTTTTTAATCGCCTTTAAAATGATTTTAATATGAAAACTTATACTGTTATTAGCAAACCTTTGCATGCTTTGTAGAATAATAGATGTTTTTGCAAGATAGGCTTATTAAGGTTCATAGCTAATTAACTAAGCTATTTAATAGTGCAATGCACTAAAATGGGGTCTGACAATTGTATGTTGGGGCATAATTTATTATGATTGTACTAATGGCCTCAATTAAGGGGTTCTTTTAATGTCGACTAGGAATAAAGATGAAATTAGTAACAGCAATAATAAAACCATTTAAATTAGATGATGTTAGAGAAGCTCTTTCTGAAATAGGTGTATCAGGCGTAACGGTAACGGAAGTTAAAGGCTTTGGAAGACAAAAAGGACATACAGAACTTTATAGAGGTGCTGAATATGTTGTAGATTTCTTACCAAAAGTTAAATTAGAAATTGCTGTTGATGAAGAAAGCGTAGATAAAGCTGTTGAAGTTATTGTAAATGCAGCAAATACAGGAAAAATTGGTGATGGAAAAATATTTGTTTCTTCTTTAGAGCAGGTAGTAAGAATTAGAACAGGGGAAACTGGGGTTGATGCTATTTAAATTGCAAGAGTAAGAAGCAATAGATTGGGTTGGTGCTATTGTGATTCATCCATTATTAAAGATTAAGTTTCAAAATATAAACAAATGAATTTTAAAAATAATTATAAATTATTATTGTGCTTGATGTTCTTGCCGACTATAGCAAGTGCGGAAGAGTTAAATCAGGCCAATACAGCATGGATTTTAACCTCAACAGCGTTAGTTTTGTTTATGACGCTACCTGGCTTATCACTATTCTATGCCGGTTTAGTTAGAAGTAAAAATGTACTGTCTATTTTAATGCAGTGTTTTGCAATTACCTGTATCGTCTCAATTTTATGGTTGGCTGGCGTATATAGTTTTATTTTTGCTGACGGTGGTGATCTACAGAAATTTATTGGCGGTGCTTCTAAAGTATTTATGCCAGATTTGGGTACAGCTAGTCTGACTGGTGATATACCTGAATCAGTATTTTTTATGTTTCAAATGACCTTTGCCATTATTACCCCAGCTTTGATTGTGGGTGGTTTTGCAGAAAGGATGAAGTTCTCAGCTATGCTTTGGTTTACTACGGCATGGCTTATTATCGTTTATATGCCCGTATGTCACTGGATATGGGGCGGTGGATGGTTAGCTGACCTAGGCGCGATGGATTTTGCAGGCGGAATTGTTATCCATGTAAATGCCGGTGTCGCAGCTTTAGTAACAGCACTAGTATTAGGAAACAGAAAAGGTTTCCCAACGACACCAATGCCTCCACATAATATGCCGATGGTAGTTACAGGTGCAGGTATGTTATGGGTCGGATGGTTTGGCTTTAATGCAGGCAGTGCATTAACAGCCGACGGTGCAGCTGGTATGGCAATGTTAGTAACACATATAGGTGCAGCAGCAGGGTCACTAACTTGGATGTTTATCGAATGGATTAAATTTGGTAAGCCAAGTGTTTTGGGTATTGTGACAGGTATGGTTGCAGGTTTAGGAACAATAACTCCAGCTTCTGGTTTTGTTGGCCCAGCGGGAGCATTAGCCATTGGCATAACAGCAGGTATTGTTTGTTTTTATGCGACTCAATATATTAAGAGATCATTAAAAATAGATGATTCATTAGATGTATTTCCAGTACATGGGATCGGTGGAATTACGGGCTCATTATTAACAGGTGTCTTTGCAGCGAGCAGTTTAGGCGGCTTAGGTTTACCTGAAGGTGTTTCAATTATTGATCAAGTCGGTGTGCAAGCTTTAGCAATTGCAGTTACTGCAGCTTGGAGTGCTGTTTTTAGTTATGCCATCTTGAAAGTGATTGATATGATTATTGGTCTGCGTGTTTCAGAAGACGAAGAAGTTGAAGGGTTAGATATTGTATTGCATGAAGAAACTGGATATCACAATCTTTAACTTAATATAGATAAGTAGCTAAAGTGTTAGCTACTTATCTAATACTATTATTTTTCATGAAGCCCTTTAGTCTCTTTTTAGTGATTTTAACAGTTTGGATGGTAACCGACCTTGATAAGATCAAGAGCAGTCGCGGCTAGAAAGCCCCTCCTACCCGAGTTTGAGTGATAGCTGTAACCGTTAACAATTAAATAGTTACAATAAGAAAAAACAGCCAAAATGGGTAGGAGGGACCTCTGGTCGCGACCGAAACAAAATAAAGAACAAGTAATATATTCCCTCTTCGTTGAGTTAAAACCAAAACATGCCACTCCCAATCCCACATGCCAAAGATTTAAGAAAAGGCCGCTATTCTCAAAATAATCAGATTTACTTGGTCACAACAGTCACTCAGCAAAGACAACAAATATTTAGCAACATTTATCTAGGCAGAATTGTTGTTAAAGCCATGCAATACCAACAGCAACAACAAAAAATAGAAAGCTTGGCTTTTGTCATTATGCCTGATCATTTTCACTGGCTATTTGCTTTAAAAAATAACCATAGCCTGTCAACCGTTATGAAAAGCGTAAAAGGCTATTCAGGCAAAAAAATACAACAAATACGCAGAGAGCAAGGTGATATAAGCAGTAATCAACCTTTATGGCAAGACGGCTACTATGACCATGCAGTAAGAAAAGAAGATGACCTAAAGAAAATGGCAAGATACATCATAGCCAACCCACTAAGAGCCAAATTAGTAAAAACAATAGCAGTCTACCCTCTATGGGATGCAACCTGGTTGTAGGAGGGACCTCTGGTCGCGACTGCTCTTGATCTTTTTCCCATCATAGCCAACCCTATAATAAATCACCTATTCAGCAAAAACTCAGGAATCTCAATATACTTACTCCCTTAAGCTTTAAAGCTTTTGCTAATGGTAGCTAGGGAAATAAACATATTATCCAATTGATCTGGTAATCCTATAAAACCAAATTGATGATAATAAGCTTGTGCATATTGGTGTTTTGCATCAACAAATAGCCCAGCTATACCCATAGAGTTAGATACATTTAAAGCCTTTTGCATGGCATCAATTAATAGTGTCTCCCCATACCCTTTTCTTTGTTGATCAACTGAAACAGCTAATTTAGCAAGCTTTGCAGCAGGAACTTTGCGAGGATATTTGTTTTTCCATTGATGAGGAATATCATCAGCTAATACTTCACAAACTACCAGAGACATATAAGCAATAATGGTAGTTGAATTGGCTTTATCAATTAATACAAACGTTTTAGATAATCCTTTATCCATGTGCTGGCGAGCAGTTTTTTGTAAAAAAAGATTTAACGATTGGTCTCCACAATCAAACTCTGCTCTATTATGTTCTTTAGTCAGTGGTTCAATATTTAAAGTGGGAGTCATTGAAAATTAGCGTTATAGTTTTTAACTGCATTTTTTAATTTTGTATTTGGCTCTGGTGGATTTTCTAGCATATTAAAGAATAGCTGTGCATCCTGATTGCTCAAATGAATTAATTTATCTTTTTCAATAATACTCTCTGCTTTTTCAAGTGCTGATTGCACTAAAAATTGATTAAGAGTTGCACCTGTTAAATCAGCGGCGGTGATTAATGTTTCTTTTATTTGTTCGCTTACTCTGGCAGTAATACGTTCATTGTTGGCGACGGGCATAATGCTTCTCTGTTTTTAGTGTCATATTGGCACCATATATGGAGTGTATTAAATTGTCAAATTTTTACAAAATAAGTTTAGATTAAAATAACAATTAACTCAAAAATGACTTGTGTGGCATCATATTCAGTATCAGCGCTCAAAAGAGCCATATATTAAAACCAAAGAGTGTAAGTGCTCTTAGTTGCAACAAAGTTTAAGAAAAGAATGAGTTTTTAATAAAGCATGAAGGATGCTACTAACAATAGGAAAAAAAGTGCAGAGTATTAAATATTCGTTTATCGATTACCTAAAAAGTCAATCGCCTGCAACTAGTGGTAAGCCGAATTCTTATGCTAAAGCCATGGAGGTAGTTGAAGAGGTTCTTTTTGAAAAAACATTTTCAGATGCTATTTCAATATGGGATTTTATAAACAGTGAAAATATTGCGCAGATATATGATTTTGTACGAGAGCAACAAAATATTGAAGATGGTATTTTTAAAAATTACAAACCTGATTCATATTGGAAAAAGGGATATTGTTCAGCTGCATTAAAGGAATTTGGTGTTTTTTTAAATAAACAGAACGTAAATCAATTTCAATTAAATATAGATACGAAAGATTTTGATATCCTTGAATTTATTTCACTATTGGATATAGCTAATATTTTTTTATCAAAAACACTTCCTTTTCAGTTCGTTTCAGCTCTCCAAACAAAACCATTCATAATCCTAACAGGCCTCTCAGGTTCAGGAAAAACCAAACTTGCTGAAGCCTTCTCATTATGGATTTCGGAATCTGAAAGCCAATATTGTATGATTGCTGTAGGTGCAGATTGGACAAATAGAGAGCCTTTACTGGGGTTTCCTAATGCACTTGAACAAGGGCAATATATAGAGCCAGATTCTGGCGCGCTTGATCTAATTTGCCGTGCAGTCGACGATCCTGCAAAACCCTATTTTCTAATTTTGGATGAGATGAATATGTCTCATGTAGAGCGCTATTTTGCAGATTTTCTATCAGCGATGGAGTCTACTGATAGAATAATTACACTTCATCCTGATACTATGGAATGGGATGATTGTGATGTACCTGCAAAGCTTAAGTTGCCAGAGAATTTATTCATTATAGGGACTGTAAATATTGATGAAACCACTTATATGTTTAGTCCTAAGGTACTTGATAGGGCTAATGTGATTGAATTTAGAGTATCTAAATCTGAAATGGATGCTTATTTTGATGAACCAAAACCTTTGAATATGGAGTCTCTTCGTGGAGCAGGGGCTGCAATGGGAGAGAGCTTTGTTTCTAAGGCAAAAGAAAAAGGAAAAGTTGAGAAAGGCCTTAAGGAAAAGTTAATGCCTTTCTTTGAGAAACTACAGGAAGCAGGTGCTGAATTTGGCTATAGAGCGGCAGCGGAGATTAGTCAATTTGTGGCGATGTATACTGAATTGGCAGAAGGTAGCGGTATAAACAAAAATGATATTATTGATGCGGCTATTATGCAAAAGTTATTACCTAAGCTTCATGGTTCGCGGAACAAAATAGAGAAAATCTTGAAGGCGTTGGGTGATTTATGTCTTGTTGCTACTGAAAAAAACACTTTTCAAAATAATATTAAAGAAGCTGATATAAAATATCCTCTCTCATATCAAAAGCTTAAACGGATGCATGAGCGGGTGATTGCTGATGGGTTTACTAGTTTTGCTGAGGCATAGTTCAATTTTATTAGAGTAGGAGGGGCCTATTGGCCGCGATTGCTCTTGATCTTGTTTCGGTCGCGGCCAATAGGCCCCTCCTACCATGAGTTTTAGGTATAGATAATGCAATCTTCTTACAGTGTTGATGAAGTTAAAATTCAGCTGAATAATGATGTGTTTCTTATCATTAACCCAGAGAGTAGTCTTGAGAAAAATACCTTACTTGAATATACGGGTGAGTATGCGCTTGAAAATGCTGAAGAGCCCGTTCAGTTGTTAGAGGGTAAGGCGTATGAATATGAGTTGCCTGAAGGGTATCGCTTTAAAACTATTCCTGGAATTGTTCATTCATCAAGAAGAAATAAGCATCGTGGACGAATTACCCCTAATATTTATGTTGGAAGACTGGCGCTAACCATTGAACACGCTGAACTTGAGAGTATTGATGTTGCAGTAGAGGTAAGATCAATAAAAGCAGAATATCGTAGTGAGTATCGCAAGATGCTAGAGGATATTACTGAGGAATGTACTGAATTGCTGATGTTACATTCATCGCCTGTTACTCAAACTGTCACTGTCGATTATGAGGGTGACTCAAACACTTTATATCAGCGTTTTGCCTTTGTGCAATCTATTGTTGATTCTGATGATTTTCGTAATGCGGTATATCGGGTTATTTCCAGACCTGTTACTGCATGGAGTCATCGAGTAGAGGAGGTGGATATTCGTCGTTCAGGTCGAATTGGATCTAAACAAATTCGCCAAATTGCTTCTCGTGGTAGCCGAATTAATCTACCTAAAAATCATGTTTTATCAGCCAGATTAAATTCTGTTCCATCACGCTTATCGGCAGACATTAAAATTGATACGGTGGATACGCCTGAAAATAGGTTTGTAAAATATGTATTAAAAGAATTTGAGTGTTTTTGCGGGATGGTTTGTCAGCATATTGAAACAAACTACTCTGACCCACGAAAATATCCACATATTTATGATGAAGCTAAAATGCTTGAACTTCGATTTTCTGAGTATTTAACGCATAATATTTTTCGTGAAGTACTTGCGCCTAATTCCTTGCCATTAAATAGTCCCGTTTTACAACGCAAGGCAGGGTATCGTGAGATTTTACGTGTTTGGTTAATGTATGACCTCGCCGCAAAATTGGTTTGGCATGCGCTGGATGATTCTTATCAAGTGGGAAAGCGTGATGTGGCGACTTTATATGAGTATTGGTTGTTTTTTAAATTGCTGCGATTAATTGAAGGTATTTTTAAAATCGAGGCTAAAGAAACTGAAGCGTTGATTAAAGAAACCAGTGATGGGTTAGGTTTGCAGTTACAAGCGGGAAAGCATACAGCTATTAGTGGTGAGCATACCTCTAAAGGGCGAGAGCTTTGTATTAAGTTTAATTATAATAGAACATTTAGTCGTTCAGATTACCCTGAGGCTGGTAGCTGGTCTCAGCAGATGCGGCCTGACTACACCCTCACTTTATGGCCTAAAGCATTTACTGAACAGGAAGCAGAACAGCAAGAAATTATCGTGCATATTCATTTTGATGCTAAATATAAGGTCGAGGGCTTAGAATATTTAAGCCCAGAAAGCCGAGTGGATTTGAACGAAGAAAAAGAAATGCAGAAAAAGGGAAATTACAAGCGTGTGGATTTGTTAAAAATGCATGCATATAAAGATGCCATTCGCAGAACTGTTGGGGCTTATGTGCTTTACCCTGGGACTGAAACCTATAAGCGTAGAGGTTTTCATGAAATTGTTCCTGGTTTAGGTGCTTTTCCTGTTTCACCTTCAAATAACGCTGATGGTTTAGAGGCTGTTGCTGATTTTATTTATGAAGTAGTGAGTCATTTTACTAACCGAGCCTCACAGCGCGAGCAGTTGTCTTATCATCAATATGATATTCATAAAGAGAGTAAAATAGATGATGTGCATGAGGCGATGTCTGAGTATGCCGCATCTGCTGAAAAAGTAAGGGCTGAACCGCCTAATGATGTGAGTGTTTTGGTTGCTTATTATAAAGATGTGCAGCAATATAAGTGGATAGAAGATAAGCGTTTATACAATATTAGAGTGGGTTCTACTGCATTTAAATATGGCTCAAGTGAAATTGGAGCCAAATATTTGTTACTCCATGGAAAGGGGGAGCTGGAAACCAGTAAGTTGTGGGAAATAGTCGGTGAATCACCTGTTATTGTTAGTAAGAGTGATTTGATAAATAAAAATGCTTATCCAAGTACGCCAAGCAGTCAGTACTATCTTTTATATAAGCTTGCAGCCATTGATAAGGATACTTTTGGGGGTAGTCAATGGGATGTAAGAAAATTATCAGACTATAACTCAGGCCGAGCTTCGGCCATACCTTTCGCTGTTTCATTAACTGAGCTTTCTAAAGCAATAGTTTTAAAAAGGGGGTAGGGGGGCTCTGGCCGCGACCGAGAAAGATCAAGAGAAAACGCGGCCAATAGTCCCCTCCTACCTATATTTATTAGTTGTATTACCCATGCGCCATTTGAGAAACCTGCCTAATTCTTTCAGCGGGAAATGCTAGTTGTTCTATTAAATACTGTTTAAATTCAGCGGTGTAATTTTGTTGCTTTAATGCTTCGGTCATGCAAAATAGCCAAGCATCTCGATCTTCTTCTCCGATAAGCAAGTGTTGATGAACCATGGGAATAGATATGCTGCCATATTTTTCACCATAGTTTCTTGGGCCGCCTAACCAGCCGATTAAAAATAACGATAATTTATCTTTGATAAGTACTAGATCATCTTTGTGCATGGCGCGGATATGTTGGCCTCTTTGCTGGGTTTCCATTTGGTGGTAAAACTCATCAACAAGTTTTCTAACGCCTGTTTCTTCACCAGCGGCTTTGAATGATGCGTCTAATGTGCCGTAATTTTGCATGCTTTTCTTTGAATAGGATGTTTTGGTAGGAGGGGCCTCTGGCCGCGATTGATCTTGATCTTTTTTCGGTCGCGGCCAGAGGCTCCTCCTACCGTAAAAAATGTTTTAATATTGTGTAGAACTTTATGGTGTCCGACAGAGTGATATGGTTTGTATTGTTAATCGTCTCTACTATTATTTGTGATGCAGGAAAAAGATTGATTAATTTTTGTGAGTTTTTTAGAGGGATGATTTTGTCATTTTCTGCAAGAATAACTAGGGTGTTAGCTTTTATTGTGTTGACCCGACCTACTGAGTCAAATTTATCTTCCAGAATAAAAGAGATTGGGAATATTGGATAACGAAATTTGGCGATATTTTCAATGCTATCGTAAGGTGTTATTAGCACTAATTTAGTAATGTCTCTTTTAGAGGCTACATAGCTGGCAACACCTGTTCCTAAGCTGCGACCTATAACCGAAACAGTGTTATGTCTGGCTTTTATTTTATCGTAAATATGTAAAGCATCTGAATACAGCCCTTGTTCTTCGGGTATGCCGCTACTACCGCCATAACCTCTGTAATTAACTAAATAAACGGTATGATTAGGGAAGTTTTCAATGTAACTAGGTGCTCTATTTGCAATGATTTGGGCATTGCCTCCAAAAAGGATGATGCTGTTCTGTTGATCTGGATTAAGGACTATGACTTTAATTGATTCGTCATCATTATAAAAAGTTTGTTCTTGATAGGGGTGATCTATTTTTACTGAGGGGTGATACAACAAATCACGCTGAAAAATAAATAAGCCCAAGCTAAGCAATAAATAGATAAGGGTAAGTGTTTTACTGGTGAATATAACTGTTTTCATTGTTTTTCTTGAACTACTTACAATTAACAGGGGGCATTAAAATATTAGGCTTGTAGCTGATAGAGGTAGTTTTATTTTATCTCTATTTTATACAAATTAAGAGAGTTTAATAATAGTAATTGTAAAGGCAAGCCTGGGTAGCCATTTTATGAAATATACTCTGTTGAGGGTGTTTTGCTGTAGGTAGCCGAAATGATTTTAAGCTCTTAAAATGCAGGAAGGTTATTTTGAATTAAAGGGGCTTAAATAGATTATAAGCCCCGAGCGTTCTATTTTACATTGACATTGAGGCGCCGCATTTACCTTCGCCACACTTAGCTTCTTTATTTTTATCTGAAGAGTTTGATTTTGGCATTGGTTTGTTACCTGCGCAACTTCCTTCAGCTGTTTTTTCTTCTGAGCCTTTTTGCATTGCACCGCCACATTTGCCTTCACCGCAAGAGCCGTCTTTCATCTTGTCTGAGTCACTTTCTGCAGTTTGCATGTATCCAGTTGCAAGGTCTGTCATTGCAAAAGGGTTAGTGTCTATATTTAAAGAGGGTTCAGCTTGTACTGCTGTTGATGCTAAGCCAGAAACAAGTGTGCTTCCGATAGCAATCGCTAAAGGTGTTTTATTTGATTTTTTCATGGATTTTCCTTTTCTTAAGCAAAATAAATTATTTTTGAAAGCTTGGTTTGTTTAACCTTGCACTATATAAGTCGGAGATAATGCTATAAGCTTACAGAATAAAATAAGACTTTACTAACTTTCTTTGTTAGAAAAATAGAGTAAATAAGAAAAGATGTTGCTGGAGGGGTAGAATTAAAGACCTTTCATCAGGGATGATGAAAGGTCTGAAGATCTTATTCGAAGTTGTTGTCGTATCTTTTTACATTTTGTAATGCTTCAGCATTACCTTCAAGTGTAGTTGATGCGCCAGCCAATGTTAAATGCTTAGTTTCATCAGCTTTTAGTACTAAAACTAAAGTAACGGCAATTATTGTCATTACGATTAGTACTTTTGTAGAGTTACCACTGTCTTTTTCTTCAGCCATTTTATAATTCCTATATTTAAGTGTTGTTTTATTTTTATGTCCCTTTCCTCAAAGGGGGTGCAGCCAATATTCTATGAAAGCTGCTTATCGATATTTGTTTTTATTCTTTCGACGGGTCTATTTGAACATCAAGGGAAGTTAATGTCAAAACAATTATGCTTTTTTTTAAAATTAATTGTTTCTTTTTTGTGAACAATGTGGTTTTTTGAATGTTAGGTCTTGTTTTTATTGGGAAAAATGCTATTTTTAATAGTAAGCTAAAGTAAGGGAGAAAGAGCAAATGTTTGAAATTGCAGAGTTAGGGCATGCCGTAAAGAAGTCAGTTTATAACGATAAAGTCCCAGAATTAAGAACACAGTTGTTAATGGCTCAAGAAAAAATCAAGAATAGTGACTTTTCAGTCATTATTTTGATCTCAGGGGTAGATGGTGGAGGTAAAGGAGATGTCATCAATTTACTTAATGAATGGATGGACCCACGCTATATGAGGACAGTTGCTTTTGGTTCACCTTCTGATGAGGAAAAAGAGCGTCCAAAGTTTTGGCGCTATTGGCGAACATTACCTGCTAAGGGAGCTGTAGGTATTTATGTCGGCTCATGGTATAGCAATCCACTGTCAGATCGTGTTTATGACAATATTGATGATAGTCAGTTGCAGTTAGAGTTAGTGCAGATCCGACAATTAGAGCAAGAGTTAATTGATAACGGTACTTTAATTATTAAATGCTGGTTACATTTAAAAAAGAGTGAACAAAAAAATAGACTAAAAACCTTGGAGAAAAATCCTGAAACTAAATGGCAGGTAACAGCTAGGGATAAAAAACACCTGGAAATGTATGATGATTTTGTAAAAGTGGCTGAAAATGTATTAGCTGAAACCAGTACTGGTGATTCGCCTTGGTTAATAGTTGATGGTTCTGATCTTCGGTATAGCAGTTTGACTGTTGGGCAGCACATTTTAAGTCGAATTGAGCAGCATATTCATCATCGGGAGTATTCAAAACAGAATCAGCCTCTAGTTAATCAACCGCAAGCAAATTTGTTTCAGCAGAATTTATTAGATTCTCTCGATTTATCTTTAAAATTAGATAAAAAGGAATACAACGCTAAATTATCAAATTATCAAGGAAAGTTAAATAAGCTGTCTCGTCAGGCACATCAAATGAAGCGTTCGAGTGTTTTGGTTTTTGAAGGCTGGGACGCAGGTGGAAAGGGGGGGGCAATTAGACGACTGACTCATGCCATCGATGCAAGAAACTATCAAGTTATTCCAGTAGCCGCACCCACGGATGAAGAAAAGTTACATCATTATTTATGGCGGTTTTGGCGACATATTCCTAGAGCAGGCCAGACCACTATTTATGATAGAAGCTGGTATGGCAGAGTACTGGTTGAACGCGTTGAAGAATTTGCTAAGGTTCATGAATGGCAAAAATCATATTCTGAAATTGTTGATTTTGAAGAGGCAATGTCTAATCACGGTACTTTATTATTAAAGTTTTGGTTACATATAGATAAAGATGAGCAATTAAAACGATTTAAAGCCCGAGAGCAGATTAGTTATAAAAAACACAAAATTACCGAGGAAGATTATCGTAACCGTGAAAAATGGGATGAATATAATATTGCGGTTAATGAAATGGTTACCAGAACTAGCACTCAACAGAATCCTTGGATTATGGTGGAAGCTAATGATAAAAAATATGCGCGTATTAAGGTTTTAAAGGCTTATTGTGATCAGTTAGAGAAAATGTTGGATACTAAAAAATAGTCGAAGTATCACCCCTATATAATATATAGAGGTAAAGTATAATACGCATAGTTATTGATTAAATGAGAAAAATTAGCGTGTTAAAAGTCATAGTTATTGGTTGTTTGATGATGTTTGTTTCTACAGTTACATTTGCCCATGATGGAGCTCACGGCAATGAGGAATGCCTTATTGCGGTAGGAGATGTAGAACTTAGGTTAAATGGTTATCAATTTAAAGGTAAAAACCCCGATAAACATTATTGCCGTCATTTCCCTCATCTAGGACAAACAATTCTTAAGCTTGACTCAAGCTCAACAGATTTGACAGATATGGGCTTGGAGATAACGCTATTAAAACGAAATTCGTGGATGGGCTTGCTAACAAATTCAGACGATGCCTATTCTGTGGTTAAACAATTACCTATTCAATATTTTTCTAAACAGGTTGTTTCAATTGAAGATGATATCCAAGCTAGGGATATTTATGCCATAAAGCTACGTTTACATGCGGCTGATGGAAAAATTACTGAGCAACAGTTTAGCTTTTTTGTAGGCGTACCATTCGCATTAGTCTTAGTTGTTATTTCAGTTTTTTTATTACTATTTATAAGTTTCATTTTTTTAAAACAGTTAAGAAAGCATTAGTATCAAATAAGTTATTTCTCCCTATCTTGTTAAGCTAAGATTTTAAAAAAATGTAGCCCTGGTGTAGTGAAACGTAATCAAGGAAGGTTATAAATAAACCTTGATTCCACTCTGTTGCATCAAGGCTACAAAATTTTAACTTAGGAGTGAGAATTCAATAATACCCGAGTCTGACTTGCCTTTTGACTCCACAGTAGCACTAGAAAAGCAGTTGCGTAGCCAGCTATGCGCCTGCTTTCCTAGCACTACTGTGATGCCAAAAGCCTGCGTCATACTTTCGGGTATTATTAAATCCGCACTCCTTAACGATTCTGTTCAGCCATATTTGTATAAGTAATAATGATTAAGCAAAAAAAAATCCTTCTCTCTGATATTCGTTATGCCTGTGGTGATACTTATTTTGCTAGGGGGAAAAGTTATTATGATGAAGGAAGAGTGTTTGAGCTATCTATAAAAGAAGATAAAGCTTTATATACTATTTTTGAAACGGTTATTGAAGGGAGTGGAAGTAACCTTTATGAGCAGTCTGTACGTTTGGATTGGCGTAAAGATTATTCCGCTGTTTCCATTGATGGTGATTGTAGTTGCCCTATGGAATTTAATTGTAAGCATATTGCAGCGGCTTGTTTAGAGTATATGAATGCATCTTCTCAAGTATTGGAAGCTAGTGATGCTCTACCTTCTTGTTTTGAGTGGTTAAATGGTTTTGATGAGCCTGTCACGTCTGATGATAAAAAAGAAGAATTTATTGCTTATATATTGAAGCCTATTCCAACAAGCGTTGGATTTACCTTCGACTTTTTTATTACTAAAGAAAATAAAAAGGGTGGGCTTAACAAAGGTCGAAAAACCACATTAAATAATTTACGGTATAGCTATAGTTACACTGATTATATTCAGCCCGTTGATGAAGAAATCGCTCAATTATTATCGTCTTTAAAAAGCAATTATCAAAGTGAGTTTGAAATTTCTGGCAGTACAGGGTTTATAGCATTATCTAAAATTCTGAAAACAGGTCGGTTGTTTTGGCAAACGCATCAATCACCAGCAATACAAGCAGGGGGTGAGCGAACGCTTGAATTCGTATGGAAAAAGGAAAATAAGGATTATCAGCTAAATGCAATGATAGACCCTGAAGCTAGTTTAGTGCTGACTGAACCTCCTTTGTATAT
>ENA-OSET01001830-OSET01001830.1-sediment-metagenome-genome-assembly--contig:-NODE-1830-length-21413-cov-61.824897_pt1 | contig 21413 bp, 16 predicted proteins | sample MGYA00237882_ERZ534229 | MGnify/ENA primary metagenome ERZ534229 (study PRJEB26408, sample SAMN06266212) | sediment metagenome | isolation source: Hudson Canyon methane seep mesocosm | place... | reverse complement strand
AATATCTGGTTCGTCATCAACAACTAAAATTAACGGCTTATCGTTACTCACGCCTTCTTATCCTCTAGTGGTAGCTGTATTATTATACTCATGCCATTTGGCTTGAGGTTCTTTGCCCAAACATTGCCGCCATGCTCTTCAATTATCTTTTTAACAATGGCAAGTCCAAGCCCCGTGCCTTTGGCTTTATTGGTGATGTAGGGTTCAAATAAAGTATTTATCATCTCAGCAGGAATTCCTGGGCCATGATCGCTGATAGAAATTTCTAAAAACTCACCTTTTTGCTGTGATACAGCTTGGTAGGTTAGGTTGATATTAACTGGTATTTTTGCTTCTTCACTTGCTTCAATGGCATTTTTAAGTAGGTTATGTAGCACTTGTCGAAAGCGATTTTTATCTATTTTAACGTTGATGTCATCTTTGTCAGTAGTTAGCGTGAATTGGTGATGAGGGTTGCTCTGATATAACGCTAATATTTCACGCATAAGTTCGCCAATTGGACTTGAGACTAACTCTAAGCCTGGTGAACGAGCATAATCTGAAAAATCATTAACCATATCTTTCATGGCTTCAACTTGCTGAATAATGGTATTAGTCAGCTTGATAAGCGTGCCTGACTCAGTATCAGGTAATAACGGTAAGTATTTATGTTGCAGTCTGTCGGCTGATAATTGAATCGGCGTTAACGGGTTTTTAATTTCATGGGCAAGTCGCCGAGCTACTTCGCCCCATGCCGCATTTCGCTGTGCCTGTAATAGCGTGGTAATGTCATCAAAAACAACCACCCAACCTTCGTTATTTGGCAATGAGGTGCCATGACACATCAGGGTTTGCTGCCCTTTTTGTTGTTGCAGTTCTAATTGTTGCTGCCAATTGTTTGAGTGTTTGGTTTGTTGTTCAAGCAGTTGTGTGAAGGCTTGCAAATGATGATGATGGTTGGCTAGTTTTGCGATAGGACTTTCAATACGCTGCTGCAAGTTGATCTCTAAGATGTCACTGCTAGCTACATTTGCTGTGCGTAAATAATTTTTATTATCGATGGTAATAACACCGCTAGATAAACTACCTAAGACGGTTGTGAGGTAATTGGTTTGCTGTTCTAAGAGACGATGACTACGCTGAGTAGCATTACGAGCTTGTGTTAAGCGTTGTGTCATTTGGTTGAACGATCGCACCAAGAAACCGATTTCATCGTGACCGGCGGCGGTGAACTGTTGATTGTAATTTCCTGAAGCAACAGCTTGTGTGCCTTCAGAAAGTTCTTGTAAGGGTTGCACAATTCGACGCGAGATCCAGATGGCAAACCAGATGGATGCTAATACCGTTAACAATACAATTAGGCTGAGCGTTAAGGTAAAGATGGTGACCAAGGGTTTTCGCAGATAATTAAGTTCTTTATAGTCGGTAAACGCTTCTTGTACGGTTTTTCCGAGCACACTAAGTCGTTCATCAACTGGGAATAAAACGTGTAATAATCGTCGTTGCGCGAGCGTGGATCTTTGGGGTATGACAACCGCCGCCCGTAATTGCAAAATAGCATTGTCAGTAGGGTCGAGCCCTATGTAGTCTTCACCGGCTTCTAGTTGACGGAAAATAGCCTCATTAGGTTTATCGGGCACCATAATGGCCGGGTTTTCGATGCTAGAAATAACTAGCTGTCCATCCATAGTCCAAATGCTGAGCTCTAAAGCGCCACTTAATTGGGTTAGCTCTCGCAAGCTATGGTTAATCTCTTTTTCTGGTAACTGGTTTAAGGTGCCGGCCATTAACCGTGATTGGCGTAATAAGGTGCGCATACGAATACCAAATGCGGCACGACTTAACTCTAAGGAATCATTTAAGGCTTGTTCTACTTTAACGTCAAACCAGCTATTAATGCCACGATGAAGAAAGTGCATGGAAAAACCATAAACAATGGTGGTAGATCCCAAAATAAGTAAAACAAATAAGCTGACTAGACGAATCGTCAGTCTGGACCCTTCTTCTTTGTTTTTAAAGTCGCGGTAAAGGCGAAATAAACTGCGACCCAGTATGGTAGTTAGCAAAACTAAGCAGGCGATACCAACACCAAAAATCAGCAGAAATAAATCGTTAAGGCGCGAACTATCTTGTGTTGCTGCGCTGAGCAGGTAAGCAAGCAGCAATAATAGGATAGCGAGAGAAAAATAGGGGGCTGTTCCCGTGCTTAAGCGTTTAATAATTTTCAAGGCCACGTTGCTGCCACCCATGGACTAGTCAATTGCCATTTTGATGAGATTAAAGCACCGGGACGCATAGGCGTGGGCAATGCATGTAAATCTAGCTCAGTACGTAGGTTTAAGATTAAGTTTTCATTGTCGACTAAATATTCTGGCGGTAGGCTTAGATTTTTGATTTGACCTAAGGCGTTTAGTGCACTTTCGAGCGTTGGGAAGTTTTGTCGATGAAGGGTATCAATCGAGTGCAAAACATATTGCTGAGTTAGGGCATGATAGCGTAATTCATAGCGCAGTTCAGTTGTCCAAAATGTTTCTTTCCATTGCCAGTACTTTCCTAATAACGGCACAGATTTAATCAGTTCTAGTTGTTGGCTAAACGTAATAGGCACACTATTTTCAATTGCTTCGATGACTCTTGCAGAGAGTGGGTAGTGCATTTCAGCATTAACAACAAAACCATTGCCAATTTTGTTAATGGTCGCCGATTGAACACTAAAGTTCTCAGCCATTACTGGCGTTGTGAACAATGCCAGTAGAGCTATTCGATAAATAATTTTAACGATGGCGGAGGCAGGCATAATAAAATCCATCTGAAACATCGTCGCCAGGCAAGCGCTGGTAACCAAAAGGCCGGCGTTGGGCCGGGGCAATATCAGGGATCTGCTCTTCGGCTTCTGGATGTTGCTCTAAAAACGTGGCGATTTGCTGTTCATTCTCCTGTTTTAATGCTGAGCAGGTGGTATAAACCAACAAGCCGTCAGGCTTGAGCAGTGGCCATAAATTATCTAATAATAGCTTCTGTTGTTGCGCTAGTTTCTCAATATCATCGGCGCGACGTAATAATTTGATATCAGGATGACGACGTATCACACCGGTGCCAGAACAGGGGGCATCAATTAAGATGCGGTCAAATAATTGGCCATCCCACCATTTATCAGTATCACCAGCATCTGCAGCGAGGAGCGTAGCATTTAGATTAAGCCGTGTTGTATTTTGTTCTATTTGTTGCAATCGCTTTGCATCTATATCAAGCGCCACCACTTCATTGTCAGGTTGTTTTTCAAGAATATGGCATGTTTTTCCTCCAGGCGCGGCGCAGGCATCCAATATGCGTAATCCAGAGTCTAGGTTTAATAATTGGACAACCTGCTGCGCGGCACCATCTTGCACTGAAGAATCACCTTCTCTGAATCCTGGTAATTGGTATACATCACAGGGCTTTTCAAGCAATAAAGCCTCATCACTGCTTGTAAGCTCACTAGCGATGATGTCTGCTTGATTTAATTTTTCAATATAGTCAGTACGAGAGTTATGTTGTTGATTTACTCGTAACATCATGGGTGGTTGCTGGTTATTTGCGGTTAATACTTGTTGCCAATGTTCAGGCCAGTCTTGTTTGAATTGCTGGATCAACCAATCGGGGTGAGAATAAAGCGCAGATTCTTTATCGACGAGTTTTTTTTCAAGTTCAGCTTGTTTACGTTGAAAGTTTCGCAGACTGGCGTTAATTAATCCTGTGGCCCAAGGTTTTCCTAGCGTTTTGCAGGCGTTGACTGTTTCAGAAATAGCGGCGTGTGATGGAATACGCATATCTCGAAGTTGATATAAACCGCAGAGCAATAATGCTTCAATATCACTGTCTTTTGCTTTTAATGATTTATTAATCAGTTGTTGGCTAAGTGATTGCAGTGCAAGTTGCCAGCGTAATACACCATAACAAAGTTGTTGGCATAAACTGCGTTCATTTTCAGGCAGGGGGATTAATGCTGCAGCAAGCACGCCATTAAGTGATCGTTGTTTTTGTGATACTTCAGCAATCACTCTCGCTGCAGAGGCTCGCGCACTGTGTTTGATTTGTTTGTTTTTAGCCAAGATGTTCGCCTATTGCGACAGTATTGGCATTTATAAAATCGCTAACAGACATGGCGCGTTTACCTGGAATTTGAATTTGAGTTGCACGTAAAACCCCATCTTGCGTAGCGATATCTATGCCTTCTCGGCTTACAGCAAGCACTTCACCTGCGATCGCAGAATGTTTAGTTTCAATAACTGTTGCTGACCATATCTTGAAAACCTTTTCTTGCCAAGTTGTTTGAGCAACCGGCCAAGGATTAAATGCGTGGATCTGTTGATTAATTTGTGTGGCGGCTTGCTGCCAGTCAATGATTGCTTCTTGTTTTTGTAATTTATCGGCATAACAGCTTAAGGCATCATCTTGTTGTTGTGATTGTTGTTGCAGCTGAATAATATTTGGTAATGTTTCGAGTAGTGTTTTTGCACCTAATAATGCCAATCTGTCATGTAAGATTTGTGCAGTATCATTATTATTAATTGCACAGCTCGCTTGAGCTAAAACGGGTCCAGTATCTAATCCTGCTTCCATTTGCATAATGCAAACACCAGTTTGATTGTCACCGGCAAGTATTGCACGTTGAATTGGAGCTGCTCCACGCCAACGAGGTAATAAGGAAGCGTGAATATTTATGCAGCCTAAGGTTGGAGTGTCGAGCACGGCTTGAGGTAATAAAAGTCCATAGGCAACAACAATCATTAAATCGGCTTGATAATCAGTAAGGACTTGTTTGGCTTCTTCAGATTTGAAATTAAGTGGCTGTTGTACTGGAATGTGGTGTTTAACAGCAAGCTGTTTAACTGCACTGGCAGTTAATTTTCGGCCACGGCCAGCAGGCCTATCGGGTTGCGTATAAACAGCGCAAACTTCATGTTCTGTTCCTAATAAAGCCTCAAGGGTATTAGCGGCAAACTCAGGTGTGCCAGCAAAGATAATGCGCATTAAGATCCTAAAGTTTTTGTTTAAGGTGTTTTTCTAAACGTTTTTTGATGCGTTGGCGTTTTAAGTTGCTCAGATAATCAACAAATAACTTACCTTCCAAGTGATCAATTTCATGCTGAATGCAGGTGGCAAGTAAATCGTCAGCATCAAACTCCAATTTTTTCCCGTCACGATCTAATGCTTTCACTCGAATTTTATCGGCGCGAGTGACTATTTCATAAGCTTCCGGTACCGACAGGCAACCTTCTTCATGCTCTCGCTCGCCTTCTTTTTTGATGACTTCGGGGTTAATCAATACTAAAGCTTGGCTTTTGTCTTCAGAGATATCAATAACAATGATTCGTTTTTGTACATCAACTTGGGTTGCCGCTAAACCAATGCCCGGCGCATCGTACATAGTTTCCAGCATGTCATCCGCAAGCTGGCGAATTTTATCGGAAACATCGGTGATCTCGCTGGCTTTTTTTCGTAAGCGTGGATCAGGGAAATGAAGAATTTTGAGTAATGCCATGGTTAAACCTAAAGCGATAATTTTAAAAAAACAACTCTTTTTATATCAAGAGCTACAGTTATTGTAATGCTGCGCATCGCTGTTGTGAACAAACATTCAGTATAAAAATAAAAAGGTAACAGTAAATGCCGCCTTTTTATTTTTAACTAAAGTAAAGAAACCTTCATTTTAGGCTGGAAAAATAAGCTGCGATATCTTCAATATCTAAATCTGTTAATGTCGTCGCTTGAGCCTGCATAATCGCTGACATACCGCCATTACGTTGTTTTTCTCGGTATGCTTTTAGTGCAGAAATTAAATAAGGTTCATTTTGCCCTGCAAGATTTGGGTAGCTCGGTATGGTAGACATGCCATTTGTACCATGACAGGTAGCACATAAAGCTGCTTTTGTTTTACCTGCCGCAATATCGCCCGCGATGGCAACGTGAAGGTTACTGAAAAGAAATGTGGTTAAAAAAATCAAAAAGAGGCGTTTCATTTCAAGAGTTCCGATATTTGGCGAGTTAGTCACGATTGGTGATGAAATTCAATTGGATATAACGACAATATATAATCCAGATTAATTGTTATTTCACTTACTTAGTTGCCATATAACTTGATTACCGTTTACGCTTATACCACACTATGTTTAATTGTTGCCTGAATCTGGCTTGGAGCACGGCAACTTAAGTTTGTTCATCTATGAGGATTATTCGATGATACGCCACCTTTTCTTAAGTTTGTTGTTGGCATTATTCAGCTTACCGTTACTTGCTAATGATGTGGTTTTAAACCCGGACCACCCACAGCGTTATGAGGTAGTCAAAGGTGATACCTTATGGGATATTTCGGGCAAGTTTCTTCAATATCCATGGCACTGGCCAGATATTTGGCAGGTGAATTCACAAATTGAAAACCCTCATTTAATTTACCCTGGCGATCTTTTAACGTTGGTCTATCGAGACGGCCAGCCAGTGTTAGAGCTGGCTCGCGGTCCAAAGACTTATAAAATGTCTCCAGAAGTGCGCGAAATCATGCTAGAAAAAGCCATTCTAACGATTCCGCTAGAAGATCTTAAACCTTTCCTTTCTAAACCGAGGGTAGTGGGAGAAGAAGTATTGGATCAGGCTGCGTATATTGTGGCAGGCACAGATGAACGTTTGATTTCTGGTGCAGGTGACAGTGTTTATGCTCGAGGCATTGATGAGTCCCAAGGCCGACAATATTATATTTTCCGAGGTGGTAAGGCTTATTTAGATCCTGAAACAAAAGAAGTATTGGGTTATGAAGCGGTATACACAGGAGATGCATGGCTTGACAGAATGGGCGATCCAGCGAGAATGGATCTTCGATATGCTAATCGTGAAGTAATGGTTGGTGACCGCTTGATGGCGATTGATGAAGAAAGTTTCGAATTAAACTTTTTCCCTCGTCCTTTAGAAAACGAATTGAAAGGTCAAATTATTTCGGTATTTGATAGTGTGTCTCAGGTGGGCCAATATCAAGCGGTTGTTATTAACAGAGGAACACGCGAGGGTCTTCAAGTTGGCCATGTTTTATCGATACTGCGAGCGGGTAAAACAGTAAAAGATGAAGTTTTAGCTGGCGAATATGAAGATAGTTATTTCAATACTAAAGACGAATCTTATGAAAACAGAAATGCAACGGTTACCTTGCCTGAGGAGTTCTCTGGCGTGGGAATGGTTTTCAAGGTTTTTGAAAAAGTGAGCTATGTCATTATATTGAAAGCTAAGCTTGCCATTCATGAAAATGACAAAATAACCTCAGACATGTCAAGGGCGCAATCTTTGCGGGCAACCCGAACACAACATAAAAACACTAGTGAGGCTCCAGCATCAATCTCTGTTCAATAAAAAGGACTTTGTTCTGAATAGATTTTCTAGCGGACAACAACGTTCGCTTGCCTGTTGGTTAGCATTGCATCGAACGCCAGGTGTTGGTCCGGTGATGTTTGCGCGATTGTTAAGCCAATTTTCTACGCCGGAAGCTTTGTTTGTAGAGCCTAGCAAAGCTAAAGATGTTCCTTCTCAAGTGCAAAAAGCCTTATTTGAGCCAGACTGGGATTTAATCGAACAAGACTTAGCCTGGTTGGAGCAAGAAAATCGACATATTGTTACGATTCAGGATCCGCGTTACCCAGAGTTATTAAAACAAATTGCTGATCCGCCAAGCTTGTTATTTGTGCAAGGTGATGTGGATTTATTATCGCAGTGGCAATTAGCCATTGTGGGAAGTCGCAACCCTTCAGCTTCAGGTGTCGATGCCTCTTATGAGTTTGCTAGATATTTAGCCCAAGGAGGCATTAGCATCACGAGCGGCTTAGCAATAGGCATTGATGCCGCAGCGCATAAAGGGGCTTTGTCCGCTGGCGGTAAAACAATTGCGGTGGTAGGGACCGGGCTAGATAGGGTCTACCCGGCAAAACATAGAGCATTAGCCCATGATATTGCTGATACAGGTGCAATAGTTTCAGAGTTTGCTTTAGGCACACCACCAAAAGCGGAAAATTTTCCGCGGCGTAATCGTATTATAAGTGGTTTGTCTTTAGGTTCATTAGTGATTGAAGCCGCTATCCGAAGCGGTTCATTAATTACCGCGAGAATGGCAATGGAACAAGGGCGCGAAGTATTTGCAATCCCAGGCTCCATTCATAATCCCTTAGCGCGAGGCTGCCATAAATTGATTCGTGAAGGTGCAAAATTAGTAGAAACGGCAACGGATATTTTAGAAGAATTAGGTGCCTTAGCTGGTGTGCAACAGCCGGTAGTCCAGAATGCTAGTCAAGCGACTAGTGAGCCGCAGGAATTAGATAAAGATTATCAATCATTACTTGATAATTTAGGATATGACCCCATACAGATTGATGTTTTGATTGAACGCTGTGGATTGACGGCCGATGTTGTTTCATCCATGCTGTTATTACTTGAGTTACAAGGTCAGGTTGAATCATTGCCCGGCGGACGTTATGTCCAAATTGGGTCTTAAGTCAGCTAACCGGAAGGAAATAGATGAAAGAGAATGTTTTAGATGTGTTGTTATATTTATTTGAAAATTATATCGACACAGATGATGCTAACAAACCTGATAAAGATGCATTAGAAATAGAATTGGAAAAAGTGGGTTTTCTGCAGCTTGAAATTAATAAAGCCTTTGATTGGCTGGAAAATATGACGGTGGTTGCTGAAGAGGCATCAGAAAAAAGCACTCGTCATTCAGCTATACGCGTATTCAATGATGTGGAGTCAGAACGTCTTGATGTGGATTGTCGCGGTTATCTGTTGTTTTTAGAGCAGGTCGGAGTGCTAGATGCTGAAACTAGAGAAGTTGTTGTTGAACGAGTTTTAGCCTTAAATGAAGACGAGATAGATCTAGACCAAATGAAGTGGGTGGTATTGATGGTTTTATTTTACCAGCCAGGACGAGAAGAGGCTTATGCTTGGATGGAAGATTTGGTCTTTGAAGATATGGAAGCCGTTGTACATTAATCACCATTGGTAGGTCTGTATTAAACAGACTATTGCTCAAAAACCTTTAAGAAGTATTGCGAAAGAAATGGGAAAAAAACTAGTCATTGTAGAATCGCCAGCCAAGGCGAAAACAATCAAAAAATACCTAGGTAAAGACGTTGAAGTATTGGCCTCTTACGGTCATGTTCGTGATTTATTGCCTAAAGAAGGCGCTGTTGATACGGCGAACGACTTTGCGATGAAATATCAGATCATTGATCGCAATAGCAAACATGTCGATGCAATTGTCAAGGCAATGAAAAAAGCCGACACCTTATATCTGGCAACAGATCCGGATAGGGAAGGAGAGGCAATTTCATGGCATTTATTTGAATTGTTAAAAAAACGTGGTGCGCTTAAAAATAAAGATACCCATCGCGTTGTATTCCATGAAATCACCAAGCAAGCCGTTAATGATGCTGTAAACAATCCACGTGAATTATCAATGGATATGGTCAATGCTCAACAAGCACGACGAGCTTTAGATTATTTGGTTGGCTTTACTTTATCGCCTTTATTGTGGAAAAAAATACGCCGCGGTTTATCTGCAGGCCGAGTACAAAGTCCTGCACTTCGAATGATCGTTGAGCGTGAATTGGAAATTGAGGCCTTCAAACCCAAAGAATATTGGACAATTGAGGCTGATGCCGCAATTGAAAAGAAAACTTTTGAAGGTAAATTGACATACTTCAAAGGTGAAAAGTTATCTCAATTTACGGTTAATAATGCAGAACAATCTGCAGATGTTGTTGCAACGTTAACGGACGCTGCAGATGGTAAGTTATTAGTTACCAAGGTTGATAAAAAACAACGAAAACGTAATCCAGCAGCACCGTTTACAACGTCTACCTTGCAACAAGAAGCGTCACGGAAATTGGGTTATGGCGCGCAACGCACTATGAGTGTGGCGCAGCAGTTATATGAAGGTACTGATACTGGTGAAGGGGCTGTAGGTTTGATCACTTACATGCGTACTGACTCGGTGACCTTGGCCGGTGAAGCCATTGAGGAATTACGTGGTTTTATTGCGGATAAATATGGCGATAGCGCGGTACCCAAAAAACCTCAAGAATATAAAACTAAGTCCAAAAATGCTCAAGAAGCGCATGAAGCTGTTCGTACAACATCTATATTACGCACACCTGAATCGCTGAAAGCTTATTTGTCTTCGGATCAATTGAAACTCTATACCTTGATTTGGCAAAGAACCTTAGCAAGTCAAATGATTCATGCAACTATGAATACGGTTGCCGTTGATTTGGGTTGTGGTGCCGGCAATACTTTTAGGGCTAGTGGCTCAACCGTTGTTAATCCTGGATTTATGAGCGTTTATCTGGAAGGCAAGGATGATAGCGCCAAATCAGATAAGGATGAACGTTTATTACCCGCGATGGAAGTTGGCGATATTGTTGACTTAAAAGCCATTCGTCCAGAACAGCATTTTACTGAGCCACCACCACGTTATAGTGAAGCAAGTTTGGTCAAAAGTTTAGAAGAACACGACATCGGCCGTCCATCAACCTATGCCAGCATCATTTCCACCTTGCTGCAGCGTGAGTATGTTGAGTTAGAGAAAAAACGTTTTCATCCAACCGATGTTGGCCGTGTTGTGGGTAAATTTTTAGTAGAACATTTTACTAAATATGTTGATTACGGTTTCACAGCTGCGCTTGAAGATGAGTTGGATGCTGTCGCTCGAGGCGAAGAAGAATGGGTTCCGCTATTACGTAAATTTTGGGGGCCATTTAAAGAGCAAGTTGAAACCAAAGAGAAAGATGTTCAACGTAGTGATGTTACCCAAGAATTGCTGGATGAGGACTGCCCTAAGTGTGGCAAAAAACTGTCTAGTCGCCTAGGCCGTAGTGGTCGCTTTATTGGCTGTACGGCTTATCCAGAATGTGACTACACTCGTAATGTTGATGGTGACGAATCAGAAAGTAATGAACCGGAAGTGGTTGAAGGACGTCAGTGTCCGAAATGTGAATCTGATTTATGGGTGCGTACTGGACGTTACGGGAAATTCATTGGTTGTAGCAGTTATCCAAAGTGCAAACACCTCGAATCATTAGAGCAGCCAACCAATACGGGTGTGACATGTCCACAGTGTAATAAAGGCGAAATTCTGACCAGAAAATCACGTCGAGGTAAGATTTTTTATTCTTGCTCAGGTTATCCAGATTGTGATTATGCTTTATGGAATGAACCTTTATCAGAAGCCTGTCCAGACTGCCAATGGCCGATTTTGACGGTAAAAACGACTAAGAGTCGCGGTACGGAAAAAGTCTGTCCACAGAAAGAATGTGGCTTTACTGAAAAGGTCGAGTCTGCATAATTAAAATCGTTGCAGGGATAAGAATGAGATTCCCAGCGCTTTTATACAAAAAGCGCTGGGATAAAAAATGCGAGGCTAGAAAGAATAAACAATTCCAGCAGAAAATAGGTCGATATCTGTATCAGAAACATCATTGAAGCGTTCCCATTCAGCACGAATAGCTATGTTTTCAGTGAAAGAATACCCAGCACCAGCACCAAACAGAATATCTGTACCATCATCATCATCAGTAGCAGATAAATTTTCAATACTTGCTTTGCCATCAACATCCCAACGAATTACACCGAACTTTCCAAATATTGAAAATTGTTCATTGATATCCCATGTTGCCGTTGCGGCGAGACCAAATCCATCAGCGTCAAATTCTGCTTTAGCCGAATCTCCATTAATTGCACCTTTTGCTGATGTTTCACCAAAATCAGCATAAAAAGCTTCAACTCCCCAAAGTGATGTGAATTGGTAACCTGCAAATAGTTTCCCTGCTGTATCTCGCTCATCACAACTTCCGATAAAGCTAACTTCATCTAAATCATCACAGGCATCATTTGCTTTTGCGCTACCAATGCTGGCGCCCAAATAAAAATTATGGTCTTCGGCGTAAATAGGGGTAGAAAGTACTGTAAAAACAGTAGCGGCTAAGAGGCCTTGGCCAATTTTTTGAATCATTCTTTTCTCCAAACCAAAACAGGGGTTAATTGAGTTTAGAGTAAGATTGCGTCCCTGCTTGTTTCTTCACAATCCAACATAATCATTAAAATTGGCATCATGCCAAACTTTATTCGAGGTCGAAGTATACGCTTTTTTTACGAAGAGAACTTAATCTGCTTTTAACTGCTCGAAAGCTTCTGCTGCTAAACTTTCTGCCCGATCGAGTGTTGAAGATAGGACATTAAAATGGCCCATTTTACGGCCAATGCGTGCTTCTTTTTTGCCGTACAAGTGTAGGTTGATATCTGGCTTAGATAATAAACTATCCCAGTGCGGAGTGCTGTTTCCCCAAACATCGCCCAGAATATTGATCATAACAACCGGTTCGATTAAGTCACTATTGCCAGCGGGCAAGCCACATAACATTCTTACTTGCTGCTCAAATTGAGAGGTCAGGCAAGCATCGAGTGTGAAATGGCCCGAGTTATGTGGCCGAGGGGCAATTTCATTTACCAGAACATCGCCTTCTTTAGAGATAAAAAACTCTACTGCCATAACGCCAACATAATTTAATCCGGCCGCAATTTTATCAGCCATTTGAGTGACTATTTCAGTTTGGGATTGAGCAAGCTGGCTTGGCACTGTGGTGCTGTGCAAAATACCATTCACATGTACATTTTCTGCAACGGGAAAATTATTAATTTCACCAGATTGGCTTCTAGCCAGCACGGTAGAAACTTCACGTTCAAGGTTAATGCGCTGTTCAAGTACACATTCGGCCTGATCTAATGAATTAAATGCATTATGAACATCTTCGATCGTTTGGCAGACAACTTGACCTTTACCATCGTATCCAAAGTTGGCAAGTTTCAAGATCGCTGGAAATTGAAAATCTGATAATGATTTATCAATATCATCACTTGAACGAATAGCAACAAATGGCGCAATAGGAATACCTAAAGAAGAAATGAATTCCTTTTCGGTGATGCGATTTTGAGTAGAGGCTAACGCTGTTGATGACGGATGAACAATGGTTTTTTTCTCTAAAAAAGCCAATGTTGTTGCAGGAATATTTTCAAATTCAGTGGTAATCGCATCACACAATTCTGCCAACTGAGTTAATGCCGTTTCGTCAGTATATTTTGCACAGATATGTTGATCGGCAATAATGCCGGCAGGACTATTTGTATCAGGATCAAGGACAACAACGTTATATCCCAAAGTTTGAGCTGCAGTGGTAAACATGCGGCCTAACTGTCCACCGCCAAGCATACCAATTGTGGCACCAGGTAAAATCATCGTATTTGTCATCGTTTTATTGGGGAGGCAAAGTCATATCCAACACGGCTTGGTGTTGGTCGAGTCTAAATTGTTCAAGTTTGACTGCAAGCTCTGAATTTGTAGTGGCTAGCTGTGCAATTGCAAATAATGCGGCGTTTGCAGCGCCAGCTTCACCAATGGCAAAGGTTGCAACAGGAATGCCTTTTGGCATTTGCACAATTGATAATAGTGAGTCTTGGCCTTTTAAATACTTTGAAGGCACAGGAACGCCTAATATAGGTACCGTTGTGTGGGCAGCCAACATACCAGGTAAGTGTGCAGCCCCGCCAGCACCAGCGATAATGCAAGCCAAACCTTTATCTTTTGCCGATACAGCATAATCGGTCAACAAGTCTGGAGTACGATGAGCAGAAACAACTTTGGTTTCATATGAAATACCAAACGCTTCGAGTTGTTCAACGGCTTTTTGCATTACAGGCCAGTCACTATTACTACCCATAACAACACCTACAATAGGTTTATCCATATTATTGATCCATCGGCTTTAATCAAAATAACGTGACATTTTAGCTATTTTATTGAAATTATGGAAATTTGTAGGGGAATTAGCTCGATTAAAAAGTAGGCTAATCATTGAATGGCATCAGTTCAACAGTTATACTGTTCGGTCCATTTTGCCGTCTTTTCGATAGAGACAGGGCTCCTCAGGTTCATAGGTGGCGAGGAGACAGGCAGTAAACAGTAATATGAAGGTACGTGACGTGAGTCAGCCAACAGAATTGACACAAGGCTTGTATAGGCCTGAATTTGAAAAAGATAATTGCGGCTTCGGCCTGATTGCTCAGATGGATGGCAAGGCTAGCCATTGGCTATTGAGCACCGCAATTGAAGCTTTAGGCAATTTAACCCATCGTGGCGCTATTGGTGCTGATGGTAAAACCGGTGACGGTTGTGGTTTGTTGATGAAGAAGCCCGATGGTTTTTTCCGCGCAATTGCTGAAGAATTAAATTTTAAACTTGCTGAAAACTATGCGGTTGGCATGGTTTTTTTGTCGCAAGATGATAACAAGGCTTTAACAAACCAAGATATCGTAAGCCAGCAATTGGCTGCGCAAGGTTTAGACGTTATAGGTTGGCGTGATGTTCCCGTTGACCCTGATAACGCATGTGGTGAAGAGGCGATGCGTTCTTTACCTATTATGAGACAAGTGTTTGTAAATGCGGCGGCAGATATGGATCAGGCTGCGTTTGAGCGCCATCTTTATATTGCACGTCGTTTAGCTGAAAAAGCGGTCACCGATGATGATGCGTTTTACATTCCTACTTTATCTTCACAAGTGGTGTCATACAAAGGTTTGGTTATGCCTTCGTATCTGCCGACTTTTTATAAAGATTTGCAAGATGAGCGCTTGGAAACTGCTATTTGTGTTTTCCACCAACGTTTCTCAACCAATACTTGGCCACAATGGCGTTTGGCACAGCCTTTCCGTTATTTAGCGCACAATGGTGAAATTAATACTGTTCAAGGTAACCGCAACTGGGCCTTGGCTCGTGGTGCGAAGTTTGCGACCTCATTAATCGATAATATGGATGATATTCGTCCTTTAGTTGGTTTGACGGGTTCTGATTCATCAAGCATGGATAATATGCTTGAAGCGTTATTAGCTGGCGGTATCGATTTATTCCGTGCAATGCGTTTATTGATCCCGCCTGCATGGCAAAACGATCACACCATGGATGCGGACTTAAAAGCATTTCATGACTACAACTCCATGCATATGGAGCCATGGGATGGACCCGCGGGCGTAGTATTAACAGATGGTCGTTATGCGGGTTGTACACTGGATCGTAATGGCTTGCGTCCAGCGCGTTACATTATTACTAAAGATCGCCATATCACATTAGCGTCAGAAGTCGGTGTTTATAACTACAAACCTGAAGATGTCGTGGCTAAAGGTCGCTTAAAACCAGGTCAGATGCTAGCTGTAGACACCTCAACAGGTGAGCTATTATTGCCTGATGATATCAATACATCATTAAAACAAAAGCAACCCTATAACGAATGGTTACAAGCCAACCTTAAGCGTTTAGAAGATGGTGCTGATGATGAGACATTAGCGACACTCGAAGGTGATGAGTTAGCGGTTTATGAAAAACTATTCCAAGTAAGTTTTGAAGAGCGTGACCAAGTTATTCGAGTACTTGGCGAACAAGGCATGGAAGCAACAGGTTCAATGGGTGATGACACACCATTTCCTGTTCTGTCACAAAAAGAACGATCGTTATTTGATTATTTTCGCCAACAGTTTGCCCAAGTTACTAATCCACCAATAGATTCATTACGTGAAAGCATCGTGATGTCTTTGGAAACCTGTTTTGGCCAAGAGCGTAACTTGTTTGAAGAAGGCGCCGAACATGCTGATCGCGTGGTGGTGGATTCTCCGGTATTAGCAGAGAGTCGCTTCCGGCAGTTGTTAGCGTTGGGCGAGAGCAATAAAAATTATAAATCAATCACACTATCGTTAAATTTCACTGCTGAAACCGGTTTGGAAAAAGCGATTGATGCCTTGTGCGATAAAGCTGAACAAGCTGTTCGTGAAGGTACTGTTATTTTAGTGTTGTCAGATCGCAATATAAGCAAAGATTCCTTGCCAATTCATGCTTTGTTAGCCACGGGTGCAGTACATCACCGCTTGATTAAAGAGGGTTTGCGCTGTGATGCAAATATCGTAGTTGAAACCGCAACGGCTCGTGATTCACATCATTTTGGTGTGTTAATAGGTTTTGGTGCCACGGCAATTTATCCGTACCTGGCTTATGCGACATTAAATAATCTGATTAGTACTAATGAAATAAAAGATATAGATCGCAAAGAAGTATGTAGCCGTTACCGCAAAGGTATCAATAAAGGCTTATTTAAAATCACCTCGAAAATGGGTATTTCAACCATTGCCAGTTACCGTGGTGCACAATTATTTGAAATTGTAGGGCTGAACGAGACGGTTGTAGATAAATGTTTTGTTGCCACGACTAGCCGTATCAGCGGTACAAACTTTGAAGATCTGCAAATTGATCTACAAGCTTTGGCTGATCGTGCTTGGAATTTACGTAAAAACCGTGAACAAGGCGGCTTATTAAAATTTGTCCACGGCGGCGAATACCATGCTTACAATCCAGATGTAATTGGCGCCTTGCAAAAAGCAGTTCAAGGTGGTGACTATGATGCCTATAAAGAATATGCCTCCTTAGTTAATGACCGCCCTGCAATGGTATTGCGTGACTTACTTGCTTTGAAAAAAGCAGATAAGCCACTAGCCATTGATGAAGTCGAAAATATTGGTGCAATTCTTAAACGTTTTGATAGCGCTGGTATGTCTCTTGGTGCCTTGTCACCAGAAGCACACGAAGCTTTAGCGATCGGAATGAACCGTTTAGGTGGCCGATCTAATTCAGGTGAGGGTGGTGAAGATCCTGCTCGTTTTGGCACTGAACGTGTTTCAAAAATCAAACAAGTAGCATCGGGTCGTTTTGGTGTTACACCAAACTATTTGGTGAATGCCGAAGTATTGCAAATTAAAGTAGCCCAAGGTGCAAAACCGGGTGAAGGTGGTCAATTACCGGGTGGTAAGGTTAATCAAATGATTGCAACTTTGCGTCACTCTGTACCAGGTGTGACCTTAATTTCACCGCCACCACATCATGATATTTATTCAATTGAAGATTTAGCTCAGCTTATCTTTGATTTGAAACAAGTAAACCCGAAAGCCTTGGTCTCGGTTAAATTAGTTTCAGAAGCCGGTGTTGGTACGATTGCGGCGGGTGTTGCAAAAGCATATGCCGATTTAATTACTATCTCAGGTTATGACGGTGGTACTGCGGCAAGCCCATTATCATCGGTTAAATATGCTGGCGGACCATGGGAGTTAGGCTTGTCTGAAACCCATCAAACACTGCGAGCTAATGACTTACGTGACAAAGTTCGTCTGCAAACGGATGGTGGTTTAAAAACAGGTTTAGATGTTATTAAAGCGGCCATTTTAGGTGCTGAAAGCTTTGGTTTTGGTACTGGGCCAATGGTTGCGTTAGGTTGTAAATTCTTACGCATCTGTCACTTGAATAACTGTGCGACCGGTGTTGCAACTCAAAATGATAAATTGCGTACGCAACACTTTATTGGTTTACCGCAAATGGTAATGAATTACTTTCAGTTTGTTGCGCGCGAAACCCAAGAGTGGTTGTCAGTCTTAGGTGTAGCAAGCATGGCTGAGTTAATTGGCCGTACTGATTTATTAGAAATTTTGCCGGGCACCACCGACAAACAAAATAGATTAGATCTAACGCCATTATTATCAACAGCGGGTATTGCTGCCGATAAACCACAATATTGCACTGATCCACATAATGAACCTTATGATAAAGGTGTATTAGCGGAACAAATGATAGTTGATATGAAAGAAGCGATTGCCAACAAAAAAGGCGGTTTCTTTAGTTACGATGTGCGTAATATTAATCGTTCGATGGGTGCACGTATTTCTGGTGAAATCGCCAGACATCATGGCAACTATGGCATGAGTGATACACCTATTCGAATTCAGTTTACCGGTTCAGCGGGCCAGAGTTTTGGCGTGTGGAACGCAGGTGGTTTAGAGATGCGCCTTGAAGGTGATGCCAATGATTATGTTGGTAAAGGTATGGCTGACGGTAAATTGGTTATCTATCCTTCACCGGAAAGTGATTTTGCAACACAAGAAGCAAGCATCATGGGTAATACCTGTTTATATGGTGCAACAGGCGGAACCTTGTATGCTTCTGGTATGGCAGGAGAGCGTTTTGCGGTTCGTAACTCTGGCGCAACAGCCGTTGTAGAAGGTGTAGGCGATCACGGTTGTGAATATATGACTGGCGGTGTCGTCACTGTATTGGGTGAAACAGGCTTAAACTTTGGTGCGGGTATGACCGGTGGTTTTGCTTATGTATTGGATCTTGAAGAAACCTTTGCTGAACGTTATAACCAAGAGTTGGTTGAACTAGTACGCATTGATAGCGATGACTTATCTGACCACGCCTTGCACTTGAAAGGCTTGATTGAAGATCATGTTAGAGAAACAAATAGTGTTTGGGGTAATCAAATATTAGATATGTTTGAGCAGCGCTTAAAACAATTCTGGTTGGTTAAACCAAAAGCCGCCGCATTAGACAGTTTGCTCAAAGCAACAACTAAGGCAGCCTAATAATAACGTGAGTTTGAAAGAATAAAATCATGGCGAAAAATACTTTTCAATTTTTAGAAGTGGGTCGTTTTGACCCCAAAAAACTCAGTGCTGACGAGCGTGTTAAAGGCTTTGGCGAAATTTATGGCGAATTTGATGCTGATTCTTCAGCAGAACAATCAGAGCGCTGTTTAGAGTGCGGCAACCCTTATTGTGAATGGAAATGTCCTGTACATAATTACATTCCGAATTGGTTGAAACTGATCAGCGAAGGTAATTTGGAACAAGCTGCTGAGCTTGCACATCAAACCAATACCTTGCCTGAAATCTGCGGTCGAGTTTGTCCTCAGGATCGTCTGTGTGAAGGTGCATGTACCTTAAATGATGGTTTTGGTGCGGTCACAATTGGCTCAGTAGAAAAATATATTGCTGATACGGCCTTAGATAATGGCTGGCGCCCTGATTTATCAGAAGTAGTAAATACTGGAAAACGTGTTGCCGTTATTGGTTCTGGCCCAGCGGGTTTAGGTTGTGCAGACGTATTGATTCGCAGTGGTGTGAGCCCAATTGTTTATGACAAACACCCAGAAGTAGGTGGTTTATTAACCTTTGGTATTCCTGAGTTTAAATTAGAAAAAGCAGTCGTAAAGCGTCGTCGTGAAGTATTAGAAGGCATGGGTGTTGAGTTTGTTCTTAACACTGAAATTGGCAAAGATATTGAATTTCAGACTTTGCTAGATGAATTTGATGCAGTTTTTCTTGGCATGGGTACCTACACTTCTATGAAAGGTGGCTTCCCCGGTGAAGATAAACAGGGTGTTTATGAAGCATTGCCATACTTAGTTGCCAACAATAAACAGTTATTAGATCTTAAGCCTGAAGACTATGTAGATCTTGAAGGTAAGAAGGTTGTGGTGCTTGGTGGTGGTGATACTGCGATGGACTGTAATCGAACTGCTATTCGTCAAAATGCCGAAAGTGTGCAATGTGCCTATCGTCGCGATGAAGAAAATATGCCGGGTTCACGTCGAGAAGTAAATAATTCGCGTGAAGAAGGTGTTGAATTTTTATGGAATCGTCAACCTATAGAAGTGGTTGGTGGTGGCAAAGTTGAAGGCATTAAAGTAATCACTACAGCTTTAGGCGAACCTGATGAACGTGGCCGTCGTAGTCCACAGCCGGTACCTGGCAGTGAAGAAATTATTGATGCTGATGCAGTGATTATTGCTTTTGGTTTCCGTCCGAGTCCTGCACCATGGTTTGCAGAATTTGGTGTGAATATTGATGATGGTGGTCGTGTTATTGCGCCTGAACATGGCAAGTGTGCCTTCCAAACCAGCAATGAAAAAATCTTTGCCGGTGGCGACATGGTTCGTGGTTCAGATCTAGTGGTCACAGCAGTGTGGGAAGGCCGTCAGGCAGCGGAAGGTATTCTAAGCTTTTTAGAAGTGTAGATCGCTTTTCTTGAGATAAACGTTTTACGTTTGATCTGCGTCAGCTAAATATTAGGCTTCATCATTCGAAATACTGTTTTTCGGTATGATGAAGCCTTATTTATTTATGTAATAAAAATTTGGGGAAATCAGTGGCTGAATTAAAAAATGATCGTTATTTAAGAGCTTTATTGCGTCAGCCAGTTGATAAAACACCCGTCTGGGTTATGCGTCAGGCCGGTCGTTATTTGCCTGAATACCGTGAAGTGCGTGCTAAAGCTGGCGACTTTATGACCCTTTGCACCACACCTGAACTAGCCTGTGAAGTGACATTGCAACCTTTGCGCCGCTTTGATTTAGATGCCGCCATTATCTTCTCCGATATTTTGACTATTCCCGATGCTATGGGCTTGGGTTTACATTTTGTTGCTGGTGAAGGCCCAAAATTTAACAAGGTCATTCAATCTTCGGCTGATATTGCCAAGCTTACAGTTCCTGATATGGAAGACAGTTTGGGTTACGTGATGGATGCGATTCGGCTGACACGTAAAGAAATCGATGGCAAAGTACCTTTGATCGGTTTTAGCGGTAGCCCATGGACTTTAGCGTGTTATATGGTTGAAGGTGGTTCTAGTAAAGATTTTGCCAAAGTAAAAGGCATGATGTTTGATGCTCCAGAGCAAATGCATGCTTTGCTCAATGTTTTAGCTAAATCAGTAACGGCTTATTTAAATGCTCAGATTGCAGCCGGTGCGCAATCGATTATGTTATTTGATACCTGGGGCGGAGCTTTAAGTTCAGAAAACTATCAACAGTTCTCTTTATCTTATATGCAGCAGATAGTTGAAGGTTTAAATCGTGAGTCTGAAGGCCGAAAGGTACCTGTCACCTTATTTACCAAAGGCGGTGGTCAATGGTTAGAAATGATGGCCGACACTGGCGTTGATGCCGTTGGTTTAGACTGGACAACAGACTTATCTAAGGCGCGTACACGAGTTGGCGACAAAGTCGCGTTACAAGGCAATATGGACCCCTGTGTTTTATATGCATCACCCGATCGTGTTGAACAGGAAGTTGCTCGTGTTTTAGCGAGTTATGGCAAAGCTGAAACGGGTCATGTCTTTAATCTAGGACACGGTATACATCCAACGATTAACCCTGAAAATATGCAACGCTTAGTGGACTCGGTTCATAAACATAGCGCACCCTACCACCAAAATTAATCTTTTTTAGCTGCGGACTTTTGAGCTTGTTTAATGAGTTCACTAGCAAAGCGTTTCACCTGTAAATCATATAAAGCTAATTGGCCGCCGGTTCGAATTGCACTGGCTGCCAGCCCTCCAATCACCATAAGCAATACTAAGGCAATGATCCAAGCTAGAAAGTAGCTAATTCGTAGCGTTGCTTGTTGTGAGGTAGTTGCTGCTGTTGCTGATTCAACGCCATCTTCAGTGCTTGCTGTTTTTTGTGAAAATGAGCGTAGCAATTGATCTAAATTAG
>ENA-OSET01001829-OSET01001829.1-sediment-metagenome-genome-assembly--contig:-NODE-1829-length-21416-cov-5.974132_pt1 | contig 21416 bp, 17 predicted proteins | sample MGYA00237882_ERZ534229 | MGnify/ENA primary metagenome ERZ534229 (study PRJEB26408, sample SAMN06266212) | sediment metagenome | isolation source: Hudson Canyon methane seep mesocosm | place... | reverse complement strand
TTATGATTCGCGAGTACTAGATTCTTTGAGACAGTTCATTAGCTATGTTCCGAAAGACTTGAAGTTCTTGATGAAGTCAGATCAAATTGATGAAGAATATTCAAAATTTGTTTGCAAGTGTTTTGCAATAACAAAAGGCATCAAGGATCAACACGACATTGATATATCAACAAGGGTGTTTGACAATATTTTGATTGATTTAGCAAATTACAAACTTATAAATAATTCAACAATGAAAAATACAAATGAAGTAACTATAGGCACTCAAGTTTGGATGGCCGAAAACTTGAATGTTTCCACATTTAGAAATGGCGACCCCATTCCAGAAGCCAAAACAGATGAAGAGTGGGAAAAAGCTGGTGAAGAAGGAAAACCCGCTTGGTGTTATTATGATAACGATGCATCCAATGGCACAAAATACGGTAAGCTATATAACTGGTATGCGGTAAATGACCCTCGCGGCCTAGCGCCAAACGGTTACCACATACCCACAGATGCAGAGTGGACGCAACTATCCGATTACTTAGGCGGAGAAGAAAGTGAAGCCGGCACAAAAATGAAAAGTACCAGTGGATGGTATTTGAACGGCAATGGAACGAATAGTAGCGGCTTTTCATGTCTTCCGGGCGGCTACCGCAGCAACAGTGGAGCGTTCGACTTCATTGATGAAAAAGGTTACTGGTGGAGTTGTTCTGCTGGTAAGTATAACATTGGCGCCTGGGACCGCTACTTGGGTTACTTCGATAGCGATGTGAGCAGGAGCTACAACTATATGACCTATGGGTTCTCTGTCCGTTGCCTCAGAGATTAATTAATTTGGAGACCTAGCACATGGTCCGTCTTATATAGTAAACATTAATGGCAAAGAAAACTTGGATAGAAAAAAGAGATTCTGTTGGTTTTCGTGGTAATATAGAAGACAACTCATTTTTTCTAAGCAATGAAGACTCGATTTACAGATTAGAAACATTAATCTATAGATTTAGGTATGGCACTAATGATGGGGTTCCATCTGAATTTATCGATATACAAATCTTATCGTCTAACGAACCGAAAAAAAATAGTTTTGATTCCGAATATGATTTAATAACTGTTTACAATGAAGTTTTTAATCAAGTAGAAATGGAACCAATAAAAAAAATTGCTAACAAAACCTAAACTGCATTAAAACGCAGTTTAGCCAAAACGTTGGGCATCATTAAAAGTGAATAAGAATAAAAAAATATTAATCTTCAACATTGTAATATTCTTGTTGTTCATTATTCTTTCATTTGGGCATGGATTTTCTTGCTGTTTAACTTTTGGTCATGGATTAGGTGATGGTATTTATCTATTTCCTATTTGGATAATAACATTGACTTACCTCATTTTATTAATTGGATTCAATAAAAAATTAATTAAAAACTATAATGCAATTATTGTATTTGGTTTGCTTGCTATGATTTTCATAATAAACTTGGTTTTTAATAGAGGGCCTGAATGCCCTTGTTATTTTTTTAATAATTAAATAAAAACGCTGCCCAACAAAAGCTAAAGCAAACAGCCTTGCCTACCAAACCGTTTCTGCTTACTTTAGCTGAAACGTTGGGGTTAATTAATGAAGCTATCTAAATACATATCAATTCTAGTTCTAATTGCAACAATCCTAGTTTCTTTTAAGCAACCACCAGCCAAGATTAATAAACTTAGCGGACATGTGTATGATATAAGAACACAAGAACCTTTGCCCTTTACCATAGTAGAAATTTTAGTTAATGACTCTTTGCAGAGCTTTACATCAACAGACTTTGATGGAGCTTTTACAGTAGAAACAGCTCAAGAAATATCACAAAAGGACAAGATTGAATTGAAAGTATTGTTTTTGGAAAATTCATATACTAAGATTCTTTCCATTCAAGATTTTAAGAAAAATATTAAAATTGAGATGGAAATAGATGAAGTCATTTCATTAGAAGAGTTATTGAAATGGAGAAGAGATTTCTTTAATAATCTTCCAAACTATAAAGAATGTATTATCATAGAAGAGGTTGATGAATTAGAATTAAAAGAAAAGTAAAACTAACCCCAACAATAGCTAAAATACATAACCCCAAGCCTACCCAACCGTTTTACGTATCTTAGCCAAAACGTTGTGGTGCATTGGATATAAAAAATTAAATTTTGACAAGAATAATTAAATAAATCTGATGATTACCTTCTTTTATTGCCTCAGAAACTAACACTCCAAACATCAATTTTTACTGGGTTATTAAATTATTTGATTATTAGTTTTTATCTTAGTATTAATGAAGTTTGGATTTTTAAAAAAACGAAAATTTTGGATTAGGAGTTTTTCAATCCTAATTCTTATTCCTTTAATACTATCTATCGTTCTTGTTTCTGTACTTTATTGGAAACAAGACAAGGTTGTTCAAGAGCTTTTACACTCTTTAAATGAGGACTTTGAAGGTCATTTTGAAATTGGAGAAAGTCATATTTCTCCCTTCGAAAATTTTCCATACGTATCCATCGATTTAGAAAATTTGACTCTTTATGAAAATGAGACAAAAGAAGGGGTTCACATTTTTGATATACACGATGTATATATTGGTTTTAGTATTTGGGATGTATTGTCCGGGAATATGGAAATTAAATCAATTTTGCTAAATCAAGGGTCAATCAATTTGGTACAGCATAAAGATGGAAGCTTTAATATCACCGAAGCTTTATCTACTAAAAAACAAATTGAAGACCCAACGGAGGAGTTTCATTTAAATTTAAAGTCAATAAACCTTACCGATATTGATGTCAATAAGTTAAATGAATCAAATGGTATGTACTTCGATCTATTTATCAACGAGGCTCAATCGAATTTTAAAACAGTGGACGATGATGTTCAAATGTTTTTAGACTCCAAGTTTATAATTACCTATATAGACAATGGTGATACTACATTTATTCATGATAAGCACTTAGATGTCCACACAGAAATAGATTACATAGCTGAAAAAGAAATCTTAAAAATTGTTCCTTCTGAAATTGCACTTGAAGGATCGGTGTTTAACATGGAAGGTAATATTGACTTTGCAGATGATATGTTTTTGGACATAAGTTTCAAAGGAGAAAAACCAAATTTTGATTTACTCATTGCTTTTGCTCCTGAAGAAATTGCCCCTACTTTGGAGGCTTATAACAATAGGGGAAAAGTGTTTTTTAACGGTTCCATTTTAGGCCAATCGATAAACGGACATACTCCAAATATTGATGCGGTATTTGGATGTACAGAGGCATTTATTGAGAACACCTCCAATGATAAAAAATTAGATAACCTTCAGTTTACTGGACATTTCTCAAATGGAGATAATAGAGATCTTACTTCCATGGAATTCTCTATTGCTGATTTCTCGGTAAATCCTGAAGTAGGTACTTTTAGTGGGGGTCTTGATGTAAAAAACTTTTTGGAACCTGACATTAACCTAAAGTTAGTGTCAGATTTTAAACTGGATTTTTTAGCTAAGTTTTTAAACCTAGAAGATTTAAAAGACCTTTCAGGAGATGTTGAATTAACCATGAATTTTCATGATATTATTGACTTAGAACATCCGGAAAGAAGTATTGAAAAACAAAATGAATCCTACTATACTGAATTGAAGGTTACTGATCTTAGTTTCGAAATTCCTGACTTTCATTTGCCATTAAAGGACCTCGATATTTATGCGGTTATGGATGGACATGAAGCGCATATTGAGTACTTCGATGTACTATTTGGGAATTCTGATTTACACATTAATGGGACGATAGATGATCTTCCTGCAATTATGCACCATACAAATAAAGATGTTTTAACGCATCTTGAAATTTCATCCAAACAATTAGACCTCCTTGAATTAACAAGCCCCTCTAGAGACACCGTTGAGGGAATAAATGAATCCCTATCTGATATGAGTCTCGGGTTGTCTTTCGAATGCTCCGCAAGAGATTTTACGGAGTCTCCAAATCTTCCGATTGGTGAGTTTTATATTGATGATTTTCATGCTCAATTAAAACATTATCCTCACAATTTCCATGACTTTCATGCCGACCTTATTGTGGAAAAAGACAACCTTAAGCTGGTTGATTTTTCTGGGATTATTGATAAAAGTGATTTTCATTTTACTGGAGGACTTACGCACTACGACATGTGGTTTAAAGAACACCCCCAAGGTGACACTAAGGTTGAATTCAACCTTACTTCTCAAATGCTTCAATTAGAGGATCTGTTTTCTTATGGGGGAGAAAATTTCGTTCCCGAAGATTATCGACACGAAGAGTTTGACGAATTAAAAATCCATGGCTTTGCTGATTTACACTTTAAAGAAGTTCTTCATTCCACCGATGTCACTTTCGATATTTTCGAGGCAAAAATGAAAGTACACCAATTAAAATTTGAGGATTTTGGAGGAAGATTGCATTTTGAGAATAATGATCTCCTGGTAGAAGACTTCAGAGGCACCTTAGGAAAGAGTAGCTTTGTTATTAATGCAGAACTTGGACTTGGAACCGATACACTTCTTAAAAATCAAGATAATCACATTAATATTAAAGCTTCTAAATTGGATTTTGATGAACTATTTATTTACGAAGAGCCAGATTCCTTATATGCAAGTTCTCCCGAGGAACACGAAGAAGGATTCAATATCTACAAAGATCCTTTTCCAAATTTAAAAGTAGACCTTGACATCAAAGATTTAAATTATCACTTATACAAAATAAAAAACTTTAATGGGGCAATTCGAATTCAGCCAAACCATTATATTTATGTTGATACCCTTTCAATGAATGCGGCAGGAGGCAACATTAGGATGAACGGATACTTTAATGGATCAAATCCTGACCTGATTTACTTCAGTCCAAACATGAAAATAACAGAAGTTAATCTGGATAAATTACTCGTAAAATTTGAAAATTTTGGGCAAGATTATTTAGTTTCTGAAAATCTTCATGGTAAAATAAGTGGCGATTTATGGGGTAAAATTCACATACACAAAGATTTGGTTCCGATAATAGATGATAGTGAAATTCACCTAGACTTTAGCGTTCTTTCTGGTAAGCTAGAAAACTTTGGTCCGATGGAATATCTTGCAGAATATTTTGCTGATAAAAACGTAGCTAAAGTTTTATTTGACACGCTTCAAAACCATATAGACATGAAAGGTGGTGTACTAAACATTCCTAACATGAAAATAAATACCTCGCTTGGTTTTGTCGAAATGTCTGGCGTACAATACAACGATTACAGCTATGAATACTATTTAAGAGTTCCATGGAAAATGGTAACCAAAGCAGGTGCTTCAAAACTTTTTAGAAAGAAGAAAGGAGAGGCGGTTAACCCAGATGAAGAAGACGAAATAGTATATGCGGAAGAAGGAAAAAGAATTCGATATGTAAATATTCAAATAAAAGGAGACCTAGAGGATTATCAAATCAAACTTAGGAGAGCAAAATAAAGCATCAATTAAATTTAGAGAGAACAATATAGTTGATTATTTATGTTAAAATAACGACACCACAACAAAGGCTAAAATACAAAGCCCTAACCTACCAAACCGTTTCTTCGTATTTTAGCCGAAACGTTGGCGCCAATTAATAATAGCGAAGATGTCTTATCCCTTATGACTTGCGATTTATTCCAGTTTTTGTTTTAATTAGCTTTACAACTATCGAGAAAAATCTATTCTAATTAACATTAGATTTTTGTAAAGCCACAACATTTTATCCCACTATAATTTAATTTACAATTACTCAAAACGAATTAAAGCTGTTTGGTTAGTTTATCTAATGTTTTCCTTATCATTACATTGTCTTTTTTAATTTTTAAAGAATTAACCCAAATAAGTATAACGGTAATACATTTTTTTGGGTCAGTATAAAACATCTATTATGAAATATCTATTCCTGTTTTTCTTACTTGGGTTAATGGTTGGTTGTGGAAATATGTCAAGTAATTCTGTAGAAAAAAAGAAGCTAAAACAAGAAGTTTTTTCTAGTGATATGATTACGATGGTTGGTGAACGTGCCTTCCTTAAAAACAATCCCGCTGGTTTTTCGGGCGTAGTGGTAGATAGGTATTTGAATGATTCTTTAAAGTCCAAAAGAACTTTTAAAAATGGCTTTTTAAATGGCTTTTGGCGTGAATGGAATGAAAATGGGCAGCTTACCTACGAAATGAATTATAAATTCGGCAAAGCGAATGGGATGCATAGACAATGGCACAGCAATGGACAGCTGAGCTGTGAATGGAATTGCCTAGATGGACAAAGACAGGATGTAGGTAGAAGATGGTATGATGATGGTCAGTTGAGAAGTGCAACACACTATAAAGACGGAAAGGGGGTTTTAGAAAAGACCTATTTCAAAAATGGCAATATGAAAAATGAGAGTAATTATAGTGATGGGAAGGGTCTCGACGGTTTATGGAGACAATATTACGAAAATGGTCAGTTAGAGGCTGAAGTAAACTACAAAGAAGGTAAAAAAGATGGTTTGTGGAAACAATATTACAAAAATGGTCAATTGGGGGCTGAAGGAAATTGGAAAAACGGTGAGCAAGATGGTTTGTGGAGAGCGTGGCATGAGAATGGGCAGTTCATGTATAGAAAGAATTGGAAAGATGGAAAGCTCCTGCAATAAAATTGCTTTAACGAGATCAGTAATTAAATAGAAGATAAACATCTTATTAAATTGATAAATAAGAAATAGGAGCCAACACAAGCTAAGGCAAACAGCCTTGCCTACCAAACCGTTTCTGCTTACCTTAGCCAAAACGTTAGCAAACATGCCAAACGCTATAAACTACTACACTATGATGAAATTCAATATTTTCATTTTAATCGCTTTTCTGACGTCTTGTGGTCAAGTGAATGAAGATACGAATAACGAATGGATTGAAAAAAAGGATTCAGTCGTGAAAAACAATACTCATATAGACTCAACTAATAACTTGATCAACATTGTTAATAACATTGAACCAAAGGCAATTGAAGATACAGTTTCTAAAATTTGTACTATTAGCGGGCAAATTAACTTTTCTAATTCGTTTCCAGTAATTTTAGGAGGTATTAAAGGGCCCTCATTTTTTGAATTAGTTAAAAGAGCAACATCAAAAAATTGTTCATATAACATTGATTTATATATGAAAAACAAATTAATCAAGACAATTACGACAAATCACAAAAACAATTTCCACTATCAATTTGACCTCTTAAAAAACTCAACATATAATATTAAGTTTTATTATAAGGACTCATTAAATAGCGATTTTACGGAAATAACTGATGGTAATTTTCAACCCAAGCAATTAAAAATTAGGGATGAGAATGAAAAAAAATGGAATGTTTTAAAAATTATTCATGGCACATAAAAAACGTTTGCTAACAAAGGCTTAAAAAGCATACGGGGCTTGTGCTTCGAAAGATAACTTATGGCTGAAAAACTATTCCTAATTTTAAAATCAAATCTTGTTAGAAGTCCGTACGACTTTCTAGCCAAAACGTTAGCACATAAAAATATTAAATGCAAAATTTACGCCCAATACTAATAGTTGCATTTTTAATGTTTTGTCTTTGTGGCCAATCACAAAATCTTAGCGATAAAAAAAATATTGTTCAACTTCAAATTCATCCTATTGGTCGCTCACATAATGGTGGAATAATTGAATTAGATTATGAAAGATATTTAGGGGAAACAAATAGCTGGTCCATTAGATTGGGAATAAAGGCACCATGTACAGAATCTTTAATTTTAATACCAATTTCGATCCAAAAGATATTCTGGGCTCAAAAGAAAAATCAATTCGAAATAGGAGTTGGCACAGGGGAAAGGTTTGAATTATATAATGGCAATATGTATCACTTTAGATTTTTCCCAATGATCAATTTAATGTATCGAAATAACATATCTGAACGGCTTCATTTTAGACTTGGATTAACAGGCTACATAACCTGGGGAAGCTCTATTTCTCCAAACATTGGTCTGGGGTATAAGTTTTAAAAAAACGTACTACAACAAAAGCTAAAATAAATAAACCTACCTACCACACCGTTTTTACTTATTTTAGCCAGAACGTTAGAGCAAAACCGAAACTACTACCGAAAACCCATTCATTTTACAACAAAAAATTTAATAGACGATATCGTTTATTAAAGAACATTTATATACATTTGCATTATTAAACGATAACGTCTAAATAATGCCAAAAATAATAGCAAAAAAAGAAGACTGGATAATTTTAGGATATAAGTTATTTTCTGAACAGGGAATTAACGGTCTTGTAGTCGAAAAAATGGCTCAAAAACTAAATGTTAACAAATCAAGTTTTTACTGGCACTTCAAAACGAAAAAAGACTTTGTTAGCGAAATTATATCCTTTTGGATTTCTTCAGATACAAACAAAATAATTGAAAATGTAGAAAGTAAACCATTAGGTAAAGAAAAGTTTGAAGAATTAATAAAATTAGTGTTTAAGAAAGAGCCTTATTTGGATTTCATTTTTTTTCTAAAAAGGTATGGACTTAAAGACAAGAATATCCAAATACTAATAGATGAAATAGATAGCCAAAGAATTGAATACACCAAGAGTATAATAATTGAAATGGGATTTTCAGAAAATGAAGCCTTTATAAAGTCAACTTTATTCTACAAATATTTAATAGGTTATCACGAAATGATTCGCTACAAAAAACAAAGTAAAGATTATACTAATGAAGTAAAAATAGAACTAAATCAATTTATCAAATTTTAAAATAATGAAAAACAAAAATACATTTTGGATTATTGCAGGAATGCTTAATTTGTTTACCTCTTTTTTGCATTTAATTGGTGGTCAAATAGGCCTTATAAACCCATTACTTCATAGCCGTTTAGAAAACCAAATACAAACTGAAATGTTAGGTGTTTGGCATATGGTAACTATTATTTTATTTGCATCTTCAATTATTTTTTTAAAATATGGGTTCACTAAAAATAAAAAACTAAATTTTGAATTAATTACTTTCATTAGCTATCTATATATTGCCTTTTCATTTGCTTTTATTTTTTCAAGTGTATTTAAATCAATACTTGCACCGCAATGGATTTTACTCTTTCCGATTGGAATTTTAGGAATAGTTGGACTTAAAAAATCAAAAACGAATGCTTAAAATTGGTGGAATTTTAAATATCATCATTGCAATTGCTCATATTATTGGATTATTATGGGCAGAACAGATGTTTGAAAAAACTGGTGCAGGAGAAGGAATGAGAGAACTTGCTCAAATTCATTACTCACTTCCATATCTATTGACCGTTTTTGTAGCAATAGTATTCTTTGTTTTTGGAATATACGGGCTATTTGCTAATAGTAGAACAAGAAAACTACCCTTCTTAAAAATTGGAGTTTTTACAATTGCATTTATTTACCTTTTTCGTGCAATTGGAGAACAATCTTATAATCTATTAAAAGGGACAACAACATCATCTGAAACTATTCAATCTGTTGTTGCATTAGTTATTGGTTTACTTTTTCTATTGGGCGGATTGAAAAAGTGGAAGTTGAAAAAAGAATAACGAACGCACAACAAAGTATAAAAATAATAAGGGTTAAGTGCCAAACTAAAAAATTGGTGCATCTTAGCAAAGTCCGCCAAATTTACAATTTGACGGTTTAAAGAAAGTTAACAGTAAAATTGTAAATTTGGCTAAGTGCTAAAACCGAAAAGTAAGTCTATTTTAACCCCTTACTATTCTTATACAAATCGTAGAACATTAAAAAACTAAAAATGAAGAATCTGATACTAATTGCATTTGTATTAACATCAAATATCTGTTTGGCACAGACTGGTGGAGATTCGTTGAAATGTGTGTTTTTGGGTGAGGTGACAAAAATAAAATCAACTCAAATTGGTGGAGCTAAATATGAAATTACAATTGCTGTAGATTCGATTATTAGTAAAGGTCTCATTGAACAATTCAATGATCCGTTTTATAAAAAAGGAAAGAAACAATTGTTTGCGACTATTTACACATCAAGAAGTTTAAATGGATGTGAAACAAATAATTGCTCAACTTGTGGATTTATATTCAAATTAGAGAAAGATTACATAATTTATATAAATGAAAATTCACACGGAATTCATATTGTAAATGGATGCGGTGAAACAAAGTTAATCGCTAAAAACTAGCAAAAAGAAGAAAAGGAAAAACGTGATACAACAAAGGCTAAAACACAAAGCCCTAACCTACCTCCCGATAGGTATCGGGACCGTTTTTACTTATTTTAGCTAAAACGTTAATTTTAAATATGGAAATATTAAATAATTCATCAAGCTATCTCTTTATTACCCCACAAAAGTCCAATGTCTTTTTTAAAATATCCACATGGAGTAGACCTGACTGCTATATTTTGGATCTACAAGATGGTTGTCCTACCTCCTTGAAATCAGATGCTCGAGCAAATATTAGAGCACATAAAAAACAGATTTCTGATTTAAAAAGTCCGATAATAATCCGATGCAACAGCTTCAACAACACAGAAGAATTTAATAAAGACATTCAACTTCTTGAACTCGATTTTATAGATGGTGTGATGCTTCCATATATCCAAAGTATCCAGGATGTAATAGAAACAGAAAAGCGATTAAAAGAAATTGAGAAGAAATACTCGGAAAGAAAAGAGATTCATGTCCTCCTTTTAATCGAAACCGTATTTTCATTTCAAAATCTAGAAAAATTAATTGATGCTTCTCAAAGAGTTTCTGGTATTGCCCTCGGACTCTATGATCTTTTTGCAGAGACCAACGCAGAACTAAATTCTAAAAATGTAAACTTCGTTACCAACAAAGTAATGTTTACTGCGAAAAGTGCTAACCTACCTTTCATTGATTCTCCTTTTATTGATATTCATAATTACGCAGGGTTTTACGCTGATTGCAATAAATCATTAAGAAATGGAGCAGATGGAAAAATGATTTTACATCCCGACCAAATTGATGTTGTTAACAGTTGTTTTTCCATAAACGAAGAAGAACACGCATTACTAAGCAAAAAGATTTCAGATTATGATGGAGGTTGTAATATCACCGAAAAAGGAGAATTTATTGGACCTCCGCTAGAGAAAATTATAAAAAATAAACTTGCAAAAAAAACGATAAGAAAAGTATTTCCAAAAAAAAGTGTTCATCCGAAAGTGTTCAGTTATGGACTGGATCTAGATACGGTTTTGGAAGGTCAGATAATCACCTGTCCACATGAAATAACCATGGACAATTCATGGACTACAATGTGGTCATCTTTAGTTTCCATGAGCAACCGTATTGAAACAAGTGACTGGTTTGGGCAAAAAATTGGATTGAAAAGTAAGATCATGCCATTCTCTGCTGTACTCAATTTAACCCTCTGCATGGCTGTTGAACCATACTCTGAAACTTGTATGCTTCATTTAGGACTAGAAGATGTTATTTATGAAAGTCCCGCTTACTCTGGTGACACGTTTAAATGTTACATTCGCATTGAAAAACTTAGAAACACTTCAGATAATAAGAAAAGTGTAATTACTAGCACCCATGTTCTAATCAATCAATATTCACAACGTGTTTTGTCATTTAAACGAAATACCCTGTTCCCATTTATAACAGAAATAGATCGTAAAACGGGGGATATTGTAGAAAAAGACAAAAAATTAAGTGATTTGCTCAACAAATCAAAAGATACTCAAATTACAGACTTTATTAATTGTAAACAGCTACCTAAAGAGCTTTCTCAATGCAACAATTTTGAGGCAAATGATTTAATTATCCATGATGCTAGTCGCCTTATTAGTGAAAGTGAAAACTTACTATTCACAACTTTATTCAGAAATACGCACCCTATCCATTTTAATTATTTGAGGTATAAAAAAGATGAGATTGTGATTTGCGGAGGCTTTGTGATGGCTGTAGTACTATCGAACGCTTTGAAAGATTTAAAACAGGTAATTGATCAGAAAATAATTTCGTGCTCACATATAAATAAAATCGGAACAAACGATACAATAAGCTCAGTCAGTTTCATACACCAATGTGAAGTTGAGCATGATTATGAAGTATTAACAATTAAAACGATTGGTCTTAGAAATGTTGACGCTGCTGTTGAATTAAAAAATCATCCGTGGCCATGCTCCTTATTTGACAAGAATGAATTAAGGCCTGCTGTTATGGAATCATTATTACAAAAAGAAATGCCAGAACTTTTCCATAAAGTTTGTGTTCAGGTATTGTGGAAAATTTGGAGACCATTAAATAACTAATGCTAACACAGCCTAAAACCAATTAAAGCTGATTTTAGCTGGAACGTTATGCACAATAAAGTAGGGTCAAATGAATCTCAAACGGTACACTCTTAAATATTAGAATACTTCTATGATTCCAAAAAGATACATATGCTTACTCATCTTAACTGTATTTCTATTTGCAAATAATCCTCTAAATGCTCAAGTATGGATCAAATCATTCACAGCCGGAGGCTATGATTCAAATAATAAATTCTTAGGTGGTTCAGAGGTGTTACAGTTAGTTAATCACAAAAACATGCTATTTGCATCGGTTGGATACTGGGAAGATGCTAACAATATTTGGTACGGAGGTTCAAACAGCAATATTGGATGGGGTCAGATAAATCGACTGGATAATTCTTCAGCCGCTTGGCAAGAAGATTTGTTTCTTGGAGCAAGTTACCTGCGGCCTGAAATTATTAAACAGATAATTTTCACAAAAGATCAATTTGGTAGTCCATTGCCAGCTCCAGACACCGTTTTGATTTCCGCTGGCTACTCCCCTAACTACATTACGAGTATAGTTACGGTAAAGAGTTTTGTACGAAATGACGTGAATGGTACATGGGGAGAAAGTCAAATTATGCAAGGAGGCTTCCCTGCCGGAGAGAGCTATTCCATAAGAGATATTGAAATGCACATTGACCAGCAAACTGGTTTAGAATATGTATTTGCTACTGTTGGAACCCAAGGAATCTATAAAGGGAAATATAATCCTGCAAATCCAGGAAAAATCGATTGGATATCGACAGCAGAGTTTGGCCCCTTAAGCATTAGACCTTTAGGAATTGAAGTAGCAAATGGAACCCTCCATTTTTCATCTGGAAGTAAGCTCTACAGACGCATTGACGGAGTTTCACCAAGCTATGTAATAGATCATGACTTTAGTGACCTTGGCGCTACGATCAATTCTGCTGTAGGCGGAATTAGAGGTTTAACAACAATCGATAACCCTAGTGGAATTGACGATTCCTTCTTGTTAATGTGGTGCCCTGACGGTCAGTCTCAAGGAACAATTTATCGTCTCGAACCTGATGGCACGGGAGGATTTAATCGTATTTACGAGACTAAATTATCCTTATTGATATCGAGTTTTTTAGTAGGGTCAAATGCAAGTTATGTTCTTGGAGCGTACAATGAATTTTACGAGTATATAGACCCAATAAGTAACGACACTTTCCATCTTGTAGGGTTTGAAGCGAATATATCGGGAAGTGGTCACCCAACATGGAACAGCTACTATAGCGGTGGTTTGTTTGCTAAACGAGATTCAAATGGTCAGTATTCGATAGAAGAAATAAATGGAACCATAGGCGCAAATGATACGGCTTTAGTTGCTAACAGATGCTATGTGGCATCTCCATTTCCAAATGAAACTGCCCTCTACTTTGGCGGTTTTGATCCAAATAGTAACTCTTCAACAAACATGGCTTGGGTGTTTAAGAAAAATTATCAAGTTAATGCGATAGACGATATTACTAAAAATGAAAACAATTTTGTTATTTATCCTAATCCCGCCAGCAATCAACTTATTCTTGAAAGCAAAATTCTAGAAGACCATGAATTCAGCATTATTAATCTTTTAGGAGAGAAGGTGGTATTTGGAAGGTTGAATAGTCAAATTGAAACTATTGATATTTCATCCCTACCCCAAAATGTTTATATTATTAAAGTTGCTAATGAGGCGTTTAAATTTATCAAAACAGACTAATGTGCATAAACAGTGTATAAAAGGCATTAAGAATGACCTTTTATACTAAACGTTGGGCCTAACATGGATGTGAATTGCAAAGTAAATCTGGACTGAGAAGGCTTTGTGAGAAGCGTACTTCATAAAGTTGATTTGGATTATACAAAGTAAAGTAGGACTAGTTTATTACCACATGGATTGGTCTACCGAGAAAATAGGTCGTATTAATTTTTGAGTACTACTGACGAACGATCAATTGAAAAACTCTGAACACGCTCTAAAGTATCCTGACCAACATCGCAATTCCGAATCCTATCAAGGCTAATCCGGATATCCTGCCGAACCAAAGCAAATGTTTTGCCTTAATTTTGTGGAAGATTTTTTCAGAAAAATAGATTTTAATCTCATCCAATAGCGCTACGGTAAACAGAAGGATAAAGAAATAAAGAATCCTTTCGGAAATCGAGTATCCCTTTTCGATGGTTCTACCTACCACACCTATCCAAAATACGAACACGAAGGGATTGAATACGTTCACTGCCATTCCCTTTCCGAATAATAATAAGTAACCTTTGGCGCCCAAAATTTTCTTTTCACCGGCTTTGGGTTTCGAGAATAAAGCCAAAAGCCCGAATAGAATGAGAATAATACCCCCGATTAATCCGACGTAAAACGTGAAGTTTGGATTGTCGCTGACGAAGGAGAGACCAAGAAAAACCAAGGAGATGTAAAGGATATCGCTAAGCCATACGCCTGCAGCTAGGGCGGAGGCCGGCCAAAATCCCCGTTCCACAGCTAATTGGACAATCAGTAAAAAAACGGGGCCCGTAGCGGCACTTAACACCAAGGCAAGAAATAAGCTATCGAGTATCAAGTCTTAAAAGGTATAAATTTGCGCTGTTCAAAAGTAACAAAATTCGTTATATTTGTGATACAATCCAAAAACAAGAAGGATGGAAACTATGGATATCCCCCAGGTTCAGATTGTTGATTCGCCTGAACTATTGGATAGGGTTTGCCGCTTTCGTTATCAGACCTACATTAAGGAACTAGGTACGGCTTACGGTCAAGTTGAATTGACGGATGGTATGCTCAAGGATGAATTGGATGAATTCGCTATAACGATGTACGCGGAGCATGAAGGGGAAATAATTGGGACTGCGAGGATTAACTTCGGCTGCCACGGAGAGTTTGATGAATATTGGTTTGAATGTTATAAACTACATGATTTTCCAGAACCCGATAAAATTTGTTTGGGATCGAAAATGATGATATCACCGAAATGGCGGAAAACGAAATTGTCAACGATGTTTTTGGCGTATGGGTTCATGCTTTGTAAGCAATACCAAGCGGATTTCATTTTTCTGGATTGTATTCCTCCTTTAGTAAGGATGTACGAAAAAATGGGATATCGGAGATATAAAGACAATGCTCCAGAGGATGTCAATCTCAAATATTATGTTCCAATTGTGGGTGTTGTAAATGACTCGAGCTATTTAGAATCCATAGGTTCACCTTGGGCGGCAATGATGCTTGAAACCGAAACGGAACGAGCTTCCACCATTTGGTTTAATAAATGGATTAAAAAAGAGTTGGGAATAAGTTTTGAACCGCTTTTGCCAATAGAAACCCTATGGAATGAAATTGCTCATTTGGATAATGTTCCAACCTTGTTCCGTGGTTTGTCCGAAGATCAAATAAAGCAAGTTTTACCGGAATGTACTTTCCTACAAGTGAAGGATGGAGAATCGATCACCTACCAAGGGGATACCTGCGATTCCTTGTTTTTGTTGACCCGTGGGAAAATGAGAAAGATTTCAGGGACGAAGGATGACGTAACCGTTCACGAAATTATTTACCCGGGTACTACTATGGGAGTTTTGAATTATTTGAAGCCCGGAAAAAGAGGATTCTCATTCCGTGCAGGAAACGACTCTACAGTAATGGTAATTACCCAACATATCCGCGGACAAATCAAAAAAAAATACCCCGATATTTTTATAGTTATGGAGGAGAATATCCTACGAATTAATGATTTAGATAAAACCCCTTACGTACATACGGAAAAAACTATTTCGGAGGATGCTGGTGTTGAAATACCTTTTCCTATACGGGTTTTTGATTTACAAAAATGGGGGATTAATCAAGAGGTGTTGTTAAATGTTTTAGCTCAAAACGTTCCTAACCTTACTTGGGATGAGTACGATTTGCGGAAAGCTCGACTCCGGCTGTTGAATCAGGCATTGCCCGACTTCAAAAATGAATTAAATGACCTAGAACTGGCGTATTACTCTGGAGAGGTTGAAGAAGAGGCGCTTGCTTCATATATCGATATTCTTACAGAGGAGGACAGGGTTTCATTTTGGGATATAAAACCACATAGACGTAGGTCGATTTGCCAATTCATAGCAGAAAGAACGAATGACGGAAATTGGGAAATTAAAAGGATAGTAGAGGATATTTTCACCCAAAACGTTGATGATTTGAGGAAAATAGAAAGGGTTTTTGTACAAACTAATGATGCTACTACTGAACATCCTGAATTCAAACGTTTTCTTCACAAGTTGGTAGACCAAACATTGGAGTTTAAGCCTGAAGCCCGGAAGATAAAAATGGTAGCACATGAAATGGCTACCGTTACCAAGGAAAATCGTCTCGGAGATAATTCACCTGAAGGTGTGCACCAAGACGGTTCCCAATTTATCGTTTCCGCTATGGTGGTGGAAAGAAAGGACATTACTGGTGGCTATAGTGAAATTTACGGTCCGGATAAAAAGACCAGTTACTTTAAGTATACTATGCAACCCGGAGAAGGATTATTCCAAATGGATCGAGGAACGAATCTTTGGCATAAGGTTTCCTCGATCTATTTAAAACCGGACGTCGAAGTAGAAATAGGTGAACGTAATATTGTCGGTTTTGATATTGACGTAATTGAATGATAAATTAAGCACGTATAACATCACCTATATTCCATTGCGTTAAATCTCGCTTCGAATGATCAATCATTCAAACTCGTAAGGCCTTACTACGAAATAAGTTTTATCTTTAATCAATCGCAACGGAGTATAGCTTAATCGTTAATACAATGAAAAAATATTATTGTTTTTCGCATTAATGTATTTCACCTCACCCAAGACACAGAAGCTTTAGTTTGGCGACACCATTGGGTCAGATTATCGAATTGAAGAATTATCAGGACAATTACATTTTGAATATTCCTCCACAAAAAAACCTATTTCCTTAACTTCGACCCAGATGTTACCTATTATAAGAAAATAATTCCATTACTTCAATAATCCCAGTATATATAAAATTTGATATTGGAATGAAAAGGGAGGGTTGGTGCTCTTCTGTCATTATAAAAAAGATAAATATGGCGAGCAAAGGCGAAATGGTGTTTGTATAAAATATTATAAAAATGGCTCGAAAAAAGAGGAACGAATTTACCATGAAGGAATGAAAAATGGTATTTGGAAGTACTGGCGTGAGAATGGCAAAATAAAAATTGAAGAGTACTATAAACATAGATACTATAGAGCTTTTGACTACGTCTGACATGAATGTACAGCTGGTACATGGACCCATTGTAAGGAAGACTGGTCCTATCTAAAAAAAGAAATGTAAAAAGACGGACATGTAATTAATACAACAGATTTTTTACCGAATGAAATGTTATAATTTGTGCATTTAAGTTCGCGAGAATGGAATGCTTTTTAGACATTTGATCAAAATCAACATTATGAAGTCATTACTATTATTGTTACTTATTCCTTTCAGTTTTAATGCTCAGCATACTTTTTCTATTGTAGCTATAGATACTTTAACCGGTGAGGTTGGTGGAGCAGGAGCCACATGTTATGAAACAGTAAATGACATTGCAGATGTACATCCAGGAGTAGGCTTCATCCATACACAGTCTTATGTAAATTACCAAAACCAAGCTTTTGCAAGTAATATGATGGATTTAGGATTTTCTCCTCAAGAGATAATGGATACCCTTGCATTGGTATCGGTTGATGCAGACAATGCTCCAACATACAGGCAATATGCCGCCGTTGATTTGGTAAATGGAGGAAGATCGGCTGCTTTTACAGGCAATGATTGTTTTGATTATAAAGGACAGCGTTTAGGAGCTACTTATGCAATCGCAGGCAATATTTTATTGGGCCCTGAAATACTAGATTCAATGGAAGCTCGATTTGTAAATACATCAGGTTCTTTGTCTGAAAAACTAATGGCTGCGTTACAAGGAGCTAAAGTTATTGGTGCAGATCAAAGGTGTACCGACTCGTTGGTTTCTTCCTTATCGGCTTATATGATTGTTGCAAAACCAACAGATGTTGGCCCGAATTATTACATTAATTTAAATGTAGAAAACGTAATGCCGATGGATCCTATAGATGTACTACAAAGCGAATTTAACGCATTAGGGATTCAAGAAACAATGCCCGAATTAGAATTGAAAGTTTACCCAAACCCAACTCAAAACAACACCGTAATTTTCGAAACACTGGGGCAAAACATTTCGGACATTCAATTATGGAACACTCTTGGGCAGTCGATCGACACTGCAATAAACCCAAGTTCAAAAGTAGAATTGAATGGACTGAAAGCAGGGGTTTATATTTATCAAGCCTCTGCTAAAAAGCAAACAACAAAAGGAAAAATCATCGTGCTTTAAGGCACTATAATAACACTTTGACGGCTTATGGCATAACCAATAAAAAAACAAGAGCATCACCACTTAAGTTTCTTTCTGGGTTTCTTTCTGGAGCAGCAGATTTAGCATCTGCTCCACTAGCGATTCCCCCTAAAATGATTCATTATTATTTTGAACTTCAACTTTAATAAATACATTTGCATTCTCAAAATGAGTACAAAAAGTAAATATCCATTTATTTCAAAACAATTTACCGTTGTTAATGGTATTACTTTGTTTCCTTCTGTAAGGAGAAACAGTAGACCCAACAGGGTCTAATATTTTTATGCGGGGCTCCGTGCTCCGCCATCTCAACACTCACATCTCGTAATCACATTTTTAACAAAAGCTAATCCTTTTGACATGCAATTTTTAATTTCCGTGACTAATGACAGTCACTTAAAACATGCATCGACTATCTGCAATATGATGGCCGATGCAGCACAAGTTCGTGGAACTGGCATCGCACAACGAAAACCTGAATACATCCGTAAAAAGATGATTGAAGGAAATGCTATTATCTCATTAGACAAGCAAAACCCAATTGGGTTTTGCTACATTGAAAGCTGGGATAATCAAAAATATGTTGCTAATTCGGGGCTAATTACCCATCCTGATTACCGAAAAACAGGGCTAGCAAAAGCAATAAAAAAAGCAACCTTTGACCTATCCAAGAAAAAATTTCCTAATGCAAAGTTATTTGGTATTACAACCAGCATGGCAGTAATGAAAATAAATTCAAGCTTAGGTTACCAACCCGTAACATTTTCTGAATTAACACAAGATAAAAATTTTTGGAAAGGCTGTGAAAGCTGTGCCAATTACGACATTTTACAACGCACAAAAAAAACAATGTGCATATGTACAGGGATGGTTTGCGATTTAAGAAAAATAACCCCTCATAACCAAAACCCGGCCTGGGGAGGTTTTAAAAAATTTATCAAACAGCGAAAAATTCGAATTCAAAGTAAATCGAAGCAATTTCCAAAACTCAATAAAATTATCAATCATGAAAAATAATAAAGTAGTACTAGCATTTAGTGGAGGACTAGACACCTCCTACTGCGTTAAATATTTAAAACACAACAAACAACTTGAAGTACACTCTACAATTGTAAACACTGGAGGTTTCTCTAAAAAAGAACTAAATGAAATTGAAGAAAAAGCCTATAATTTAGGAGTTACCACTCATGTGGTATTAGAAGAAACACAATCCTATTACAACAAAATTGTAAAATATTTAATTTTCGGAAATGTATTAAAAAACAATACCTATCCTCTTTCGGTAAGTGCAGAGCGAATTCACCAGGCTATTGCTTTAGCGTCACATGCAAAAACTGTTGGCGCCACGTCTATTGCACATGGCAGTACTGGAGCAGGGAATGACCAAATACGTTTTGATTTAATTTTCCAACTAATTGCTCCTGAATTAGATATTATCACTCCAATTCGCGATCAACAACTTAGCCGTAAAGCAGAAATTGAATATTTAGCCCAACACGGCGTTAATGTAGATTGGAAGAAAGCTCAATACTCCATTAACAAAGGCCTTTGGGGAACAAGTGTTGGTGGTTCTGAAACATTAACTTCTCATCTAGCTCTGCCAGAAACAGCGTTTCCAAGTCAATTAGAAAAATTAGAACCGAGTACTATTACTATAGAGTTTTGTGAAGGTGAAATATGTGGCCTAAACAGCGAAAAAACAGATCCTGTAAGTGCGATTCAAAACATTGAAGAAATAGCTAACAAATACGCAATTGGACGAGACATTCATATAGGAGACACCATTATTGGGATTAAAGGTCGTGTCGGGTTTGAAGCAGCAGCGGCAAACATAATCATTAAAGCACATCACACTCTAGAAAAGCATACGCTCTCCAAATGGCAACTACACTGGAAAGAACAGCTTGGTTCCTGGTATGGGATGTTTATTCATGAATCCCAATACTTTGAGCCAGTTATGCGAAACGTTGAAACGTTTTTAGAAGCCACACAAACCAATGTAAGTGGTACGGTAACGGTTGAGCTACATCCTTATCGCTTTATTGTTCAAGGAATTAAATCTGATCATGATTTAATGACTTCTGATTTTGGAGAATACGGAGAAATTAATAAAAATTGGAGCGGTGATGATGTAAAAGGGTTTACTAAAATACTGGCCAACTCTATGCAAATTTTTAAACATGTAAACAAAGAGTTATGATACAAGTAGGAATAATAGGAAGTGGTGGCTATGTAGCAGGAGAGGTCATTCGTTGCTTAGTGCAACACCCGGGAGTGGACATTGACTTTTTATACAGTAAATCTCAAGCAGGTAAAAAAGTCACAGCTGTACATGAAGATATGTATACACACCCTGAATTATGCTTTACGGATAATATTAATGCAAATGTTGATGTAGTATTTTTATGCCTAGGCCATGGTAATTCAAGTAAATTCTTACAAGAAACCTCATTCTCAAACACAACGAAAATAATTGATTTGAGTAATGATTTTCGACTAAAGAATAACGTAGATGAGTTTGTTTATGGATTAGTAGAGTTAAATAAGGAGAAAATTAAAGCGGCTCAACGTGTTGCTAATCCCGGTTGTTTTGCTACAGCAATACAGTTAGGATTATTGCCATTAGCAAAAGCTGGATTGCTTCAAAATGATGTTCATATTAACGCAATTACAGGATCTACTGGTGCAGGACAATCGTTAAGTACAACATCACATTTCAG
>ENA-OSET01001828-OSET01001828.1-sediment-metagenome-genome-assembly--contig:-NODE-1828-length-21416-cov-6.192136_pt1 | contig 21416 bp, 22 predicted proteins | sample MGYA00237882_ERZ534229 | MGnify/ENA primary metagenome ERZ534229 (study PRJEB26408, sample SAMN06266212) | sediment metagenome | isolation source: Hudson Canyon methane seep mesocosm | place... | reverse complement strand
GCCTGAAGCGAGATGCGCATTCTACGCGTCTCAGTTTCGATGTCAACGTTTTATTTTAAGTTTTTTGAACTTTCTTTTTAGAAGATTCAAAATTCATTTTAAAACGTTAAGTTAACTTTTTTGAATACTATTCGAAGAGTTAACTTATCAAAACGTTCGTTTGGGTTGCCCCTTGGAACTGGAGCGCATTCTAGACATTTCTCGCTGGGCGTCAACCCTTTTTTGTCATTAATTTGAAATAAACGATTGTTCGTCTATTTTACGTACAAGCCACGTTTTTATTGAGGTTTATTCGAACACTTATGCTGTTTTTTCACCAGTTAACTTTTCTAATCCTCTATTTATATTTTTAGATATATTTAAATTAACCTTCATGTAATCGATATTTTTTCATCATTTACCTCTTATTTGCTACTATAAAAGGACAAGTTCATCATCTAGTAACTAATATGAATAAATCTAACCTACGTATGTATAACAATATCCCCCCCACTTTAGGCAATAACGTCTATGTTGATCAAGCCGCTGTTCTTATTGGCGATATCACTTTAGGAGACGATGTAAGTATTTGGCCTTTAGTTGCAGCCAGAGGTGATGTAAATACAATAATAATTGGTGATCGTACTAATATTCAAGACGGTACAGTTTTGCATGTAACTAGAAAGAGTGCAGCCAATCCAAACGGTAACCCTCTCGTTATTGGTGAAGATGTCACTGTAGGACATAAATGTATGTTGCATGGTTGTATATTAGGTAATCGTATTCTTGTTGGAATGGGTGCAATCATTATGGACGGGGCTGTTATTGAAGATGATGTTTTCATTGGTGCGGGTGTTTTAGTTCCTCCTCATAAAACATTAGAAAGTGGTTACCTCTATGTAGGTAACCCTGTAAAACAGGTACGTTTGTTAAAAGAGAGTGAGCAAGAATTCCTCAGGAAATCAGCAATTAATTATGTTGAACTGAAAAATGAGTATATTGCTCAACTTTAAGCTAGTTAAGTATATAGCAACTCAATTTTCTGATTCATTGGTGGTTCGTTATCCTCGAGCCATTCTTCTACTTGGCACTCAAAATCAAATTTTACGGTGTTAGTTAGTTCGATTACATTTTTCGCTTTTATTATTATCGTTACACGTTCGCCTGAAACTAATCCCGTAAAGACGCATTCTCTCTTATTAGAATCAAATGTCATATCATCGTTAAAGATAATTTGTTGGTTCATGTTTATTGCTCGTTTCTCAACACATTCAATACCGGCGTTATTTCAGGTAAAACGTTCCGCCAGACCCTAAAACTTTCTGCGGCCTGCCCTACTAACATTCCTAAACCGTCTATAACATTAATTGCCCCATGCTCTTGCGCGCATTTTAGAAATGGCGTTAGTTCTTTTCCATAGACCATATCGTAACAATGGGTATTAGCAAAAAGTGCATTAGATATAGGAGGTACGGTGCCAGTTAGACTTGCTGAGGTTGCATTTATGATGAGATCAAAATTTTCACCAACTAAATCTGTAAAGCCACAACTTGATAGTTTTTTATTGTTAAACTTACTTATTAAGTTTTCAGCTTTAGCTATTGTTCTATTTGCAATAACAATAACGGCTGGTGATTGATCTAGTAATGGTAAAATAACACCTTTTGCCGCACCACCTGCGCCTAAAAGGAGAATTTTACTATTTTTTAATTTTACATGATTATTAAGGAGATCTTGAACGAGTCCTTGTCCGTCAGTGTTATCTCCTAGTATTTTTCCATTAACAAAACTCAACGTATTAACTGCACCAGCCAATTCAGCACGTTCGGTGAGTTGATTACACAATGCCATCGCTTGTTCTTTAAATGGCATGGTAACATTTGCACCTTTAACACCGTTTTTAATGCATCTTGCGATCGTTTCTGAGAATTCATTAAACTCTACACATTCACTTTGATAGTTAAGCTTCTGCTGAGTTTGATTTGCAAAAAGCTGATGAATAATAGGCGAACGAGATTGTTTTATTGGGTTACCAAAAACGAGATATTGATCCATGAAGGGTACTAAATAATAAGTTTGTACTTAAGATTATCGTAATAAGTGAATGATGAATATAAAAAAAGCAGTAACCTTTATATAAAAAGTCACTGCCTTATAAGCTTTATTATGGGTTATTGCTATAAATAGCGATTAAAACTTATATCCTAACATGATGGAGTAAACCATAGGGTCAACATCTATTGAAGCAGAACCTTTGACGTCACCAATTTTAAAGTTAGCTTCAGTTCCAATATCAATATAGCGTGCAGAAGCATTTACATGCCATTTATCATCTAACTGATAATCTGCACCTATTTGTACTGAAATCCCAAACGAACTATCAAGTTCTAATTCACTAAAACCTAATGATTTAGGTGTGTTCTTAAAGTCTTCGTCAAAGAAAATAGTGTAATTAATGCCAACGCCAACATAAGGTTTAATATCCGAAGCACTATCAAAGTAGTAAAGTGCGCTAATTGTTGGAGGTAAGTGTGTAACTTCAGCTAAAGTTGCGCCGTCAACATCTGCACCAAACAGGCCACCTGAAATACTTTGTGGGTCATGAATAGTTACATCATGAGTAAATGGTGTAGCAGCTAAACCTCAACGGCCCAATTATTATCGTAGAAGTAAACAAAATTCAAACCAAGTTGAGTATTATCATCTACTGAAATTGATAATGGTGTATCACCACCTAATGCTTCAACATAAACACCTGATTTACCGCTGTCGGTTACTACCATAGTAGCACCACCACGAACAACAATGTCTCCTGCTTTATAATCTTCCGCAATAACATTTAAAGAAAGCGATGATATAACTGCCAATGTGAGTAAACTTTTTTTCATGAGTATAATCTCTATAATTTTTGTGGGTACTTAATGGCGATGATTTTATAGGTACTCAAAATAATAAATTTGACCTAGCTCAAATAAATGCTCTTGTTTTTAACATTTTTATGCATGACTAAAGATAAAATAGAAAAGTAAGTGTAGGTGGGGAATTTAACAGGCTTAACAAAATGGTATTACATAAAAATAGACAGGCTATCGACTCTCAAATTTTAGAGACTGTGTTTATCAAAATAAAGTCTATATTTTATAAAGCTAAACAAACTATTTTTGTCGTAGAAACAAGAGGAGAAAAAATCAGGAGATTAATTCTCACTCACATTAATTACTCCGATAACCAGTCTTGTGGTACTAAATACTGTGATAGTTCAGCTTCTTTACTTACTGGATCGGGTTGATAATTATATTCCCATCGTGCAAGTGGTGGCATAGACATTAATATAGACTCTGTTCGACCACCTGATTGTAAACCAAACAGTGTACCGCGATCGAAGACTAAATTGAATTCAACATAACGGCCTCGACGGTATAATTGAAATTGACGGTGTTGCTCTGAAAACTCAGTATTTTTTCTCTTTTCAATTATTGGCACATAAGCATCAATAAAACCTTGGCCTACCGCTTTAATATAATTTAAGCAGGTATCAAAATCCCATTGATTTAAATCATCAAAAAATAAACCACCGACACCACGAGTTTCATCTCTATGTTTTAAGTAGAAATATTCATCACACCACTTCTTATGTTCGTCATAAACATTATCGCCAAAAGGCTGGCAAAGAGATTTTGCTGTTTGATGCCAATGTACGACATCTTCTTTCACTGGATAAAATGGAGTTAAATCAAAACCACCACCAAACCACCAAACTGCGTCTTCACCTTCTTTTTCAGCAATAAAAAAACGGACGTTAGCATGGGAAGTAGGAATGAAAGGATTGTTAGGATGAATAACTAAAGAAACACCACAAGCTTTCCACGTTCTCCCTGCAAGCTCAGGACGGTGTGCACTGGCTGAAGGGGGTAATTTATCACCAGAAACCTCTGAAAAATTAACTCCTCCTTGTTCAATAACAGTGCCATTAGTGAGCACCCTTGTACGTCCACCACCACCCTCTGCTCGAGTCCAATTGTCTTCCACAAATTTTTCACTGCCATCAGCTGCTTCTAATGCTGAACAAATGTTGTCTTGTAATGATTTTAAAAATTCAATTACTGTTTCTATATTTACTTGGCTCATGCGCGAATAGTCTCACCGGTCAGTGCATCAATTATTTTTGAAGGTTGAGTATAACCTAATGTATTGCCTTTTATGATGAAATCAACTTCCTGAGAAAGTGTTTCTTCAACTTCTTGCCACGTTTTTGCTGGTGCCTGCCCAGATAAGTTAGCACTCGTAGAAACAATCGGTTTATTAAGCTTATTACAAAGCGCGACTACATCAGGCTGACTTGTAATTCGAACCGCTATAGTGGAAAAAATTCCCGTTAGTAATTCATTAATATGAGTGCTTTTTGGGACCAGCTGAGTAATACCATCAGGCCAACGAGATAAAATAGTAACACGCTGGTCTTGCTGTATTTTGCTGTCATCAATATAAGGTAATAATTGAGCGTAATTTGCTGCAAGCAAAATCAAACCTTTCTCTGGTGAACGTTTTTTAATGCTAAGTAGTTTTTCAATTGCTTGTGAATTATCAGGATCGCAACCTAAACCAAATACGGCTTCAGTTGGATAAGCAATAATGCCGCCTTGATAATAAGCTTCTTCAGCAGAAGTCATCATAAATAAAAATGAAACATAGATAAGTGATTGGTGGATTATACTCAGTTTATTAGAGAGATAAAATAAGTGTTTTATTCCACCCAAAGAACTTATTTAGGTGGAATAAAATAATGAGTGCTTATCAGAGACTTTTCACTTTTTCTCGTAAAACAAATTTTTGTACTTTACCCGTAGAAGTTTTTGGCAAATCACTAAATATGATGCTTTTAGGGGTTTTAAATCTAGCCATATGCTCTCGACAAAATTTTATTATATCTTGCTCTGTAGCACTTCGACCACGTTTTAAAGAAACAAAGGCGCAGGGTGTTTCTCCCCATTTTTCATCATGTTTAGCAACAACTGCTGCTTCTAAAATATCTGGATGTTGATATAAAACACTCTCTATTTCTACAGAAGATATGTTTTCACCACCGGAGATAATAATATCTTTCGAACGATCTCGTATTTCTATATAACCATCAGGATGCTTAACGGCTAAATCCCCTGAATGGAACCAACCATGTTTAAAAGCCTCATTAGTCGCTTTTTCATTTTTTAAATAGCCTTTCATCATGCTATTACCACGAAACATAATTTCACCGATGGTTTCAGCATTACAAGGCACAGGTTGCATCGTTTCGGGGTCTAAAACATCAACTTCTTCTTGTGTTGGATAACGCACGCCTTGCCGTGCTTTTAAGGCCGCTCGCTCATCATCGCTTTTATCATTCCATTCATCTTTCCACTCACTAACCACACAAGGGCCATAAACTTCTGTTAAACCATAACCTTGAGTAATATCAAAGCCCATAGTTTCCATGCCCTTTATTACCGATGCTGGTGGCGGTGCGCCAGCAGTCATTATACTAACACCACGAGGTATCTTTGCTAATAGCTCTTTGTCCGCATTTAAAATCATATTTAATACAATCGGTGCACCGCAAAAATGGCTGACATTATGCTTAATCAAACTTTCAATAATAGCCCCCACTTCTACTTGTCTCAAGCAAACTTGTGCTCCCCCCATTGCAACAACAGTCCACGGAAAGCACCAGCCATTACAATGAAACATCGGCAGCGTCCATAGATATACTGATTCATTACCTAATGGCCAAATCATGTTATTACCTAAAGAGTTCAAATAAGCACCACGGTGAGAATAAACCACGCCCTTCGGATTACCCGTTGTTCCTGAAGTGTAATTCAACGCCAGCGCCTGCCATTCATCATGAATCAAATTTCCTGTGAAATTTTCATTACCTTCGGCAAGCAGGTCTTGATATTCAATACAGCCCAAACGCTCGCCCCCTTCACTCGTGACATCGTCGATATCAATAATCAATGGTTGTCGTGAACATAACAGCAGCGCTTTTTTAACTACACTTGAAAAAGCTGTATCGGTTAACAGCACATCGCACTCCCCATGATCAAAAAGAAAGGCAATACTTTCAGCGTCTAAACGGATATTTATAGAATGTAATACTGCACCCGTTAACGGCACACCATAGTGAGCGTCTAGAAAGGCTGGTATATTCGCAGCCATAATTGCCACTGTATTACCTGGCTTAACACCGTGTTGCATTAATGCCGATGCCAAACGTCGAACATTTTTACGATATTCTTGATAAGTGATTTTTTTCTTACCATGGATAATAGCAACTCTTTCAGGGGAAACATCAGCAGTGCGATTCAAAAAGTTAATTGGTGTTAAGGGCTGGCTATTGGCAGCTACCTTTTCTAGCCCTTGGTTATAAATACTGTTCATTGTCTTTCCTCATTATCACAAAGGGCTTATATGCTTATTTTCATACTCATCCCCTTCAACTATACTTTTAGTGTACATAATTTATACTTTTAACCAATGATCCTTTAGTCTAGAGTCGACTAAAGTACTAAGAACAATTCCTGATGTTTTTTTCAACAACTTCTTAAGAGAATATTTCCGTATTGAGCGAAAGATAGGTATAATACGCGCCTTATTTTTGGGGTTAATGTACCTCGTTCTTAGTAACAAATTACCAAGGTGATAAATGATGAAAGTAGGAATTATCATGGGGTCAAAATCAGATTGGCCAACAATGAAGCATGCTACAGATATGCTAGATTTACTTAATGTTGCTTATGAAACAAAAGTTGTTTCAGCTCACAGAACACCACATTTATTAGCAGAATATGCTGAAGGCGCTAAAGACCGAGGTATTAAAGTTATCATTGCTGGTGCTGGCGGCGCGGCACACTTACCGGGTATGGCAGCTGCATTCACTCCATTACCTGTTTTAGGTGTACCTGTTCAATCTAAAGCGTTAAGTGGTCAAGATTCGTTACTTTCAATTGTTCAAATGCCAAAAGGTATTGCTGTAGGTACATTAGCTATTGGTAATGCAGGTGCTGCAAACGCTGGTTTGCTCGCGGCACAAATTTTAGCAACGTCTGATCAAACGATTATGGATAACATTGAAAAATTCAGAAAGGAACAAACTGAAAATATTTTAAATAACCCTAACCCAGCAGAGTAAGCGAAAATATTTCATGAAGAAAGTATTGGTATTAGGCGCAGGTCAATTAGCTCGTATGATGGATTTAGTGGGCTCACATTTAGGTATGGATGTAAAAGCATTTGATGTTCGTACAAATGAAGTTGTACACCCTATAAGCCCAGAGTATAAGTATGGCTCATTAACGGATGGTATAGTCGAAGCAGACGTTATCACAGCAGAATTTGAACATGTTGCTCATGACATTCTTGCGTTATGTGAAGCTTCAGGAAAACTGAAACCAAACAGCCAAGCGATTAAAATTGGTGGCGATCGCCGTTTAGAGAAAAATCTACTTGAATCTTGTTCTGTTGCTAACGCAAAGCATTTTATCATCGAAAACAAAGTCGATTTTGAGCAAGCGCTAACTGAACTTGATCTGCCTATTATTTTTAAAAGCGCTTTAGAAGGTTACGACGGTAAAGGCCAATGGCGCATGAAGTCTGCTGATCAAGCGGATGCTATATGGCAAGATATGTCAGCTTTCATTGAAGCAGCCACTTCGTCTGTACCACAAGGCATAGTAGCAGAACAGATGGTACCTTTTGATCGCGAAATCTCTTTGGTCGGAGCAAGAAGTACATTGGGTGAGATAGCAGTTTATCCTCTAACTGAAAATCATCATACTAATGGGGTTTTAAGTGTATCTGTTGCTGCGCCATCAAATGAAAAATTACAAAACCAAGCTAGTGAAGCCTTCAAGCAATTAACGGAAAAACTCGATTATGTCGGTGTTTTAGCAATAGAGTTTTTTCAAGTGGGTGAGGAATTACTCGTTAACGAAATAGCACCTCGTGTGCATAATTCGGGTCATTGGACACAGCAAGGCGCTGATACTTGCCAGTTTGAAAATCATTTACGTGCAATTTGTGGCTTACCCCTTGGTAGTACAGCGTTGATACGCCCAACGGCAATGGTAAACATATTAGGTGAAAACACTATACCTAATGAAATTTTAGCCATACCAAGTTTAACTGTGCATTGGTACAACAAAGAAAAGCGTGCGGGCAGAAAAATGGGACATTTAAATGTTAGTGGTAATTCAGAAGTAGAATTAGCACATCGTTTATCTCAACTCGCCAATCTATTAGATAATGAATCGTTCCCTGATCTAGCCGATTTTTCTACAAAATATTTAGATAACGTTAGATAATCTTCGAGGATTGTTTAAAATAAAAAAGCGAGTTATTAACTCGCTTTTTTACTTTTGAAAGTGGCTACACTTTTTCTGAGCACACTGAAGTTTCTCTCCTGCAGCCATATTCCTTTTCAGTAACAAGCCAAAACCACATTTTTGACATGTTTCTTCAACAGGTTGATGGTTGACCGCATACTTACATTTTGGATATGAGTTACATGCATAAAACGCTTTGCCAAAACGACTTAGTCTTTCAATTAACTGTCCCTTTTTACAACTAGGGCAGCCAACTTCCACACTATCAGAAACTTCATCATGTTCAATATGATGACATTCAGGATAATTTGTACAGCCGATAAACATACCATATCGACCTTGTTTTACCGCCAGTTCATGCTGGCATTCAGGACATTGAGTACCCGCTAAAACTTTATCTTCAACACGTTCATGTTCAACGACTGGTCTTGTAAAATCACAAGTAGGGTAAGAAGCACAACCAAAAAACTTTCCTGATTTACTATTCTTTATAACAATTTCACTACCGCATTCTGGGCACACTTCATACGCTTTTTCTAAGGCATGTTCGTGCTGAGAAAATAAAGGTTTATCGGAATTGGGCATAATGCATTCACCAGATTATTGTTGAAGTCATTATGCCATAATTAGAGAGGTTTAAGTGAACTTTACGATTTACATTTAGTGTAATGGACCATCTTGTTCATCAAAAATAAGATCTTCCATTTGTGAGTACGCACTCTCTTTACCAGGCACATTAAATAACACCATGAGTACAACCCATTTAAGGTCATCAAGAGAAAAGAATTTAGTGTCTAATTCCATAACACGATCAATCACCATTTCTCGTGTAGTAAAATCAAGCACATTGACTTGCTCTAAAAATAAAAGAAAACCTCGACATTCCACATCAAGCAATTGCATTTCATCATCAATATAAACACGAACTGAACGACGACCTACTCGCGTGAGATATGGATAAGCTTCGGTGTCTTGCAGAGCGGCTAGTTTTTCTAACCAACTTAGCGCTTTATATATCTCGTCTTGATGAAAACCTGCTCGGGTAAGTTCATCAGTTAATGACTCATGATCCACCATAATCTCGGCTTCACTATGTATATAATTTTCAAATAGATACATCAGGATATCAAACATAATTAGCCCCTACTTTACTCTTAGATAACCTCCTGGAACCGTAGCAACCAGGCCTTTAAGCTCTAAAATTGTTAATCGAGTCAAGACTACGTCTATAGGTAGCTCACTTCGAGAAATCACAATATCTACGGGAGTAATTTCATAACCCACACTAGCTAACAATGAATCGTTAAACAAGTGTTGTTTTTCACTTTCTTCTAACGCAGGCTCTTTCTCTAAGTCTATACTTAAGTTTAGACTACTTTTCGGCAACAATTCTATTTCATCTACTATATCGGCAACATTATCGACAAGTTTAGCGCCTTGCTTAATGAGCCAATGACAACCTTTAGCCTGAGGGTTATTAATTGTACTTGGAATAGCAAACACTTCACGGTTCTGTTCTATAGCACAACGAGCTGTGACTAAAGAGCCACTCTTAATGGTTGCTTCAACAACTAATACCCCTAGACTTAAACCACTAATTATTCGATTACGTTTTGGGAAATACCCTGGCTTAGGCGGAGTACCCGGTGCAAATTCGCTAATAATAGCACCATAATTATCAAGAATATTTTTTGCCAATAGTCGATGTCTCGCTGGGTACACTTGATCTAATCCCGTGGCGACAACGGCAATGGTTTTACCTTTAACTGATAAAGTGCCCTTATGAGCAGCACCATCTATACCTAAAGCTAATCCACTGGTGATAACTAATCCAGCTTGAGCTAACTTTTGGGCAAATTCGAAAGCGTTATCTCGACCGTTAATACTGGCATCTCGACTACCCACCATTGCAATTTGTTGTTGATTTAAAAGCGCAATATTTCCTTGTGCAAACAAGACAAGCGGTGGATCAAAAATTTGCTTTAGGTTGAGCGGGTAACGGGAGTCTGTAATAGGAATGATGGAACTGCCACATCTTTGCGACGCGTCAATAATATTTGAAATTCTCAGCCAGTCTGGTGCCCTTATCGCCGAAATTTGCTTATGGGTAAGATTCAGTGATGATAATTCTTGTGATGGATGAAAAAGCTGCTCTACGCCAAAAAGTTCAACTAGGGTTAACTTTTTGTGGCTGGCTAAGCGCGGGACAAGTTTCAGCGCTAACCAATAATGGCTCTCACTTTTATCTTTATGCTCACACCCATGTGAAACTGCAATACCTGATGCTTGCTTCGTTGTCACTGTCTTCTCCTTAAGAACAGCTATTTTATTTCTGAATAGAGTAAAGCCTAATAGTTAATCATTTTCCAGTGGTGAGGTAATAATGTCATATACTCTAAGTGGTTTACTTGAACGTAATACCAAAGCTAAACTGACCTTTTGATATACTTTAAAAACCATCATTTCGCCTACCACTTCTTCTGGCATATTATAATCAGAATCATCTATACTTGCCATGCGATTCCAGCGAGAGCCATCTTGACTATAAATTGGGCCTTCGCTCGTTTCAATAACGCCTGGGCTAACACGCTTCACTGATACGACATCTCCTTGCTCAACAGCATGTTCAGCACCAAGGTTAATCATCACAACTTCTAATTTTCCAAATTCTCTAAACCCGTTAGCACTATTTAAAATCTGCCCACGTAATGACTTATTTATAGGCTTCAAATTAAAAATAGAGGGATATTGTTGGTTTTCATTTATAGGAAGAATAAAATCACCAGAACGAATTTCTTGTTTTGAGCCATCAACGTAAAGCGTTGCAGGAACATTATTTTCAAGATTACCTGTGCGTAATATTTTGCCCGTAGCCACTACTCGAATGTTATATCCTAAGAACGCTTCCGTTTCTGGATCATATATTTCGTCTTTCTTTTGATAAATGCCGTAACCTTGACCCAACTCTAATTCTTCATTCACATAAACATTAAATCCATCAATACTTGATTTATATCCTTCATCACTACCTAAAACATAAGGAAGTGTTTCTATTTCATCTTGTGATAAAACACTGCCGTATTGAATATAAGGTGAGATCACATCTAGAGGTAGACTTGAAATAGCAGATTGATCTTTTAACTGTACACGCGCTCGAGGGGACCATTTAAGTTCAGGTTTGCCACGTACGAGCATAGGCTGCCCTTTTTCATCAAACACTAAACGAAGTTCATCTCCAGGGTAAATTAAATGCGGATTGTTAATGTCAGGATTTAATCGCCACAACTTTGGCCATAACCAAGGTTGATTGAGGAAAATTTCTGAAATATCCCACAAAGTATCGCCTTTCTTAACGATGTAAGATTTCGGAGCATTTTTATTTAAAGTTAATTCATCAGCATTCAAAAATGCTGAAAAAGATAAGCTGATTATTAACAATAAACTACGTATTAGCATGATAGTGCGCCTATTAAACAGATATATTAAGCTTTTAGCCTAAACCACTATTATTAATTATATTTAATGGCTAAAATTGAAACATAACACTCAATGCGATTTTTCGCTAATTTTTTGAAGATTTATGACTATTTTAAACGTACTTAGATTTCCTGACGAACGCTTACGCACAAAAGCTACACCTGTAGAAACAGTTAACAGTGATGTAAAAAAAATTATCGACGACATGTTTGAAACCATGTACGACGAAAACGGTGTTGGTTTAGCAGCCACACAGGTCAATATTCATCAACGCATTGTCGTCATCAACGTTTCTGAAGAAAAAGAACAAGCACTTGTCTTGATCAATCCAGAAATAATTAGCCATAGCGATAGCACAGAAATAAATGAAGAAGGTTGCTTATCTGTACCGGGCTGTTACGCAAAAGTTGATCGCTACACTGAAGTTACTGTTAAAGCCCTCGACCGTGAAGGTAAAGAATTCACTTTAGACGCAACAGAGCTACTAGCCATTTGTATTCAGCATGAACTCGACCATTTAGATGGTAAGTTATTTGTTGATTACTTATCGCCATTAAAACGACAGCGCATAAAAGCTAAATTAGAAAAAGAAGCACGTTTAGCTAATAATTAATTGTGACTCAACATAAATAGAATTCGGAATAAAAACTTGTCAAAAGCCCTTAAAATAATTTTTGCTGGCACGCCAGATTTTGCAGCACAGCACTTAGCAGCGCTCATTAATTCTCATCATGATGTAGTCGCAGTTTACTGTCCCCCTGATAAACGCGCAGGACGTGGTAAAAAACTGACAGCTTGTGCCACTAAAGAGCTAGCAATAGCGCATGATATTATTGTTGAGCAGCCGACTAATTTTAAAGATGCTGACGATCAGGAAAAATTAGCAAGTTATAATGCCGACATCATGGTAGTAGTCGCTTATGGCTTATTACTGCCAACGGTAATCCTAGAAGCTCCACGTTTAGGTTGTGTAAATGTTCACGGCTCGATATTACCAAAATGGCGTGGAGCAGCTCCTATTCAGCGCTCTTTAGAAGCAGGTGATAAAGAAACCGGCGTTACGATTATGCAAATGGATAAAGGATTAGATACTGGAGATATGATCGCTAAAGCTACATGCGATATTACACTTCAAGATACCAGTGCTTCACTCTATGAAAAATTAGCTAACCTTGGGCCTGCAGCTTTACTTAGCACGCTTGATTTAATGGCTGAAAATAAACATAAAGCTGAACCTCAAGATAATAGTGTATCAACCTATGCTGCCAAACTTAATAAAGATGAAGCAGAATTAAATTGGCAATTATCTGCAGAAGAATTACATCGTAAAATTCGTGCTTATATCCCCTGGCCTGTTGCACAATTTACTTTTACTGATGAAAAAGAAACTGAACATCGTATTCGTGTTTGGCAAGCAAGCTATTCAGACGAAGCTCATGATTGTATGCCGGGCACAATAATTTCTGCAAATAAAAGTGGCATTACTGTTGCGACAGCTTCAGGTTCATTTTGCTTAGAATCATTACAATTACCGGGTAAAAAACCATTACCCGTACGTGATATTTTAAATGGTAAAGCTTTATGGTTTGCTGAAAAAAGCAATATCAATAGCGTTACCTCAAACAACTTGAGTGAAAAATAATGGCGACGAATATTAGAGCTCTAGCGGCAAGGTGTTGTTTTGCTGTCGTAGATAAAGGCAGAAGCCTTAGCGATGAGTTGCCGAAAGCTCAAGCGAAAGTCGAAGGTAAAGATAAAGGTCTTTTGCAGGAACTTTGTTACGGTGTTTTACGTTACTTACCTGCACTTGAATACGACTTACGCCAGCTCATGGATAAGCCATTAAAGGGCAAACAACGTGTTGGTCACTTTTTAATTTTAGTCGGTATTTATCAAGTAAAACATACGCGTATTCCAGATCACGCAGCGGTGAGTGAAACAGTCGCAGCAACAAAACCGTTAAAGTGTGATTTTTTAAGGGGCTTAATTAATGGTGTCTTACGGAATATTCAACGTAACTTAGCCAAAGATGACGCAGATGAAGCTACCGCAGAATTACCTGATGCGATAAAGTATTCACACCCAAGTTGGTTTATCAAAAAATTGCAAAGCGCTTATCCAGATCAATGGCAAGAAATTCTTACCGCTAATTTAGAACGCCCACCGATGTGGTTAAGGGTTAATCAACAACATCATAATGTTACTGAGTATTTAGCCTTATTAAGCCAAGAAGATATTCCTTTTGAGCTTGTTGATGAAAAATCATCGGCAATTAAACTTGTCAACGCTATTGATGTTAACAAACTGCCTGGCTTTGCTGATGGTTGGATTTCAGTTCAAGATGGTGCCGCTCAACAAGCCGCGATTTTATTGAATACCCAAACGGATGATATTGTTCTTGATTGCTGTGCAGCGCCAGGGGGTAAAACTTGTCATATTCTTGAGTTAACACCAGACTTAGGTCAGATGACAGCTATAGATATTGAAGAAAATCGTTTGTTAAGAGTTAAAGAGAATCTAACTCGCCTTAACCTATCGGCCAAAGTGATAACTGCAGATGCTGCCTCACAAGAGTGGTGGGATGGTGAACTTTACGATCGTATACTGCTTGATGCACCTTGTTCAGGTACTGGTGTAATACGTCGTCATCCTGATATTAAGTGGTTAAGAAAAGCAGATGATATTGAAAAGCTCACTGTATTACAGCAACAGATATTAAATAACATTTGGTCCCTTTTGAAACCTGGTGGTACTTTGCTTTACGCAACTTGTAGTATTTTACCAGAAGAAAATATTCAGCAGATCCAACAGTTTTTATCTGAGAATAACAATGCTAAGTTAGTACAAATAACAAATGAGAAAACCGATATTGGTTGGCAAATATTGCCAAATGAACAATCAATGGATGGTTTTTACTACGCTAAATTAGAAAAAGTAATCGTTTAAAGTTAACTTATGAAAATAATTATTATTGGTGCAGGGCAAGTGGGCGGAACATTAGCTGAAAACCTTGTAGGTGAACGTAACGATATTACTATAATTGATACTAACGCAGAAACGTTACATGAACTACAAGATAAAATGGACTTGCAGGTTGTTATTGGCAATGGCTCACACCCTGATATATTGAAGCAAGCAGGTGCTGAAGATGCAGAATTAATCATTGCGGTAAGTAGTGATGACGCAACGAACATGCTCGCCTGCCAAATTTGCTATTCGCTGTTTAATACAGCAAATAAAATCGCAAGGATCCGTTCATCACAAATATTGCGCTACCAAGAAGAATTATTTCAATCAAAAAATATTCCTGTTGATCATGTTATAGCACCAGAACAATTAGTTACCCGTGATATAGCACGTTTAATTGATTACCCCGGCGCACTTCAAGTATTAGAGTTTGCACAAGGGAAAGTCAGTTTAGTTGCCGTAAAAGCTTATTATGGCGGTTTATTAGTAGGTCATGCCCTTTCAACGTTACGTGAACATATTCCTAATGTTGATACGCGTGTTGCTGCTATTTATCGTAACGGTAAACCTATCCGACCTCTAGGAACCACCGTTATTGAAGCAGATGACGAGGTGTTTTTTATTGCAGCGACTATTCATATTCGAACGGTGATGAATGAACTACAAAAACTCGAAGCATCTTATAAAAGAATCATGATCGCTGGCGGCGGTAATATAGGGGCTGGATTAGCTAAAATTTTAGAAAAAAATCATCAAGTAAAACTTATTGAACGTTCACCTAAACGCGCAGAACATCTGGCATCAGAATTAAATGATACCTTAGTTTTTACAGGTGACTCCTCCGATCAAGAACTATTACTTGAAGAACATATTGACCAATTTGATGTTTTTATTGCCGTAACAAATGATGATGAAGCGAATATCATGTCATCATTACTCGCGAAACGCTTAGGTGTTAGAAAAGCCATGGTGCTTATTCAACGCAGTGCCTACATAGATTTAGTACATGGTAGCGATATTGATATTGCAGTATCACCTCAACACGCCACTATTTCAGCCTTATTAACACATGTACGCCGAGGTAGTATTGATAACGTCTATAGTTTGCGTGGCGGTGCCGCAGAAGCTATTGAAATTATTGCTAAAGGCGATGAAAAATCTTCTAAGGTGGTTGGTAAAACAATTCAGTCAATTAAATTGCCTCCCGGTACAACCATTGGCGCAATAGTTCGACAAGAAGAAGTATTAATTGCACACTCGAATACAACTATTATGTCAGAAGACCACGTCATTCTTTTCTTAGTGAATAAGCGTTATATATATGATGTAGAGAAACTGTTTCATGTAGATGCGCTGAACTTTTATTAAAAGTAAATTAAAGTCAAATTCAAAGAAACCCAGAAATATCTGGGTTTTTTATTGTCTATTTATTGATAGAAAATTTAACTTAAGAACGCCAAAAAGCAGGTGTGAACAACACCAGTAAAGTGAATATCTCTAAACGACCAAATAACATCGCTACGATTAATACCCATTTACTGAAATCAGTAATATCGGCAAAATTTGCAGCAACGGCTCCTAGGCCTGGGCCTAAGTTATTCAAACAAGCAGCAACTGCGGTAAAAGCAGTTAAGTCATCCATTCCCGTAGCAAGAAGTAACAACATACAAATAATGAATACTGCGGCATAAGCTGAGAAGAAACCCCATATAGCTTCAACAACACGACCTGGTAAAGCTTTACGACCTAACTTTATAGTGAATACGGCTTTAGGGTGAACGAGTCTGTTTAATTCACGTAATCCTTGTAAGTATAAAAGTACAACTCGCACGACTTTCATACCACCGCCAGTACTCCCCGCACAACCACCTATAAAACTTGCAAAAATTAATAACATGGGTAGCAATGTAGGCCAATCTGCAAAGCTTGTTGTAGCAAAACCTGCAGTAGTACTTATAGAAACAGACTGAAACAAAGCTTGATCAAAAGCTTCAAAACCATCTTCATAGGTACCTGTAGCTAAAAGAACGACTAAACAAACCAAAGTTAAGACAAACTGAATAGCAATAAAAACCTTAAACTCCGGATCATAAAAATAGCTTCTCAATGACTTACTGTGCAGTACGGCAAAGTGAAGTGCAAAATTAACTCCCGCGATTAATAAGAAAAACACACAAACAAAGTTAATTGCAGGGCTATTAAAATATCCCATACTCTCGGTATGTGTCGAATAACCACCAATTGCTATGGTTGAAAAAGCATGACAAATTGCATCAAAAGCAGACATACCTGCCGCCCAATAACTAACTGCACATGCAATGGTTAAAGATAAATAGATATACCACAAGTGTTTAGCCGTATCTGCAATACGTGGTGTCATTTTTGAATCTTTTACTGGACCGGGTGTTTCAGCCCTATAAAGCTGCATACCACCAATGCCTAACATCGGTAAAACAGCAACCGCTAAAACGATTATCCCCATACCTCCCAACCATTGTAATTGCTGGCGATACCAAAGTACGGCATGAGGTAAACCATCAATTTCTTTAAGAATAGTGGCACCTGTAGTGGTTAAGCCAGAAAATGATTCAAAGAAAGCGTCTGCTACAGATAGATTAGGGAATTCGAGTAATAAAAGCGGAACCGCTGAAAAGCTTGCCAGTACTACCCAAAACAATACAACAATTAAAAAGCCCTCGCGCGCGCGCAAGTCACTTTTTTCATTTTTAAAAGGATACCAAGCAAGTAAACCCGCACATAAACAAAATAGAAATGCAGTAAGAAATGAAACACCACCACCATCACGGTAAAGTAGTGCAACTAAAGCAGGAGGCAGCATGGTGACACTAAGTAAAGCCACCAACAAACCAAGAATTCGAATGATATTTTTTATTTGCACGAGTTAATTTTTATTATTAAGTAAAGTCATCGACTACATGTTTTTTGATGATAAAGCATAAAGATCAACTCTGCGAATTTAAATCACGTATTTCGTCTTAATTTATTCAGCTTAGACGTTTGTTATATGATTCACGTTCCATATCAACTATTTCAACACTAATTGAAACTGACTCAATCCCAAACGATTTAAGGTGACTTAATACTAATTCAGATAATTTTTGTCTTTGCTCTAAATTACGACCAGAAAGAATTTTGCAACAGACATGAATGAACCTTTGTTGATTCTGAACATCTTCATTATCGTTTTTGCTATAAAAATAGGTGAAAGGTATCGCCCTAATTTTAATATCAGTCGATGAAAACAATGCAGACTGCAAAGCTGCTTCAAAAACTGCAGACATAACGTCTTTAATTTCTAGTTTTTGAGTAAGCTCTTCTGAATATTCGATAATAAAGTGTGGCATCGAGTGTCCTTTTTATATGATGTTATGGGTTATCAATAGACCTAAGGTTCAGTAACCCTGCAGAAAGTGTTTGTAGTTGCTCTTTAACTTCTATTAATTGCTCTTCGGGTAAAGCAATGATCAATTCTATTTGTGCAGCGAAGTCTTGTTGAATAATTTCACCTTTAGCTTGTTCAACAAAATACAACACATCACTTATTTGTCCGTAGTCACACGTTAATTGCTTTTTTACCATAGGAACTTTCATGCTAGTTCCTAGTAATAATAACGCTTGGCGGACACTGCCACCGTAAGCACGTTGTAATCCACCGGTACCGAGTTTAGTGCCGCCAAAATAACGCACAACTATTGCGCATAACTCACCAACATCACTTCCTTGTAAAACAGCTAACATGGGCCGCCCTGCTGTACCTGAAGGTTCCCCATCGTCAGAAGAACCATAACCTTGACTATCATTTGGTCTTCCTGTGAGAAACGCTGAACAATGATGACTAGCTTGAGGATGTAATTTTCGACACTGAATTAACTGCTCTTTAGCCTCTTCATGGCTTGAACAAGGAGCAATAAAACAAATAAAACGACTACGGCTAACGATTGTTTCATCAACAATACTGTTAGCCGCTACTTTGTAAGGTTTGTTCATAAAGTTTAACGTAGGAGTATAAAATATTAAGGTTTATTTCAACTCTAATTCACGTGTCATATTCTCGTTATGCAACTGATGAACAATAATATTATCTTCAATGCGAATACCACCAAATGGGCGCATAAGGTCTATTTTGTCCCAATTAATCATATTGCTATTTTTTGAAGCTTTAAGATCAGCTAATAAAGAATCAATAAAATACAAACCAGGTTCTATAGTGAATACTTGATTAGTTTCAATAATACGAGAAGTACGTAAAAAAGGATGTTGTTCCGGTGTATTAGCATGCGTACCACGCTCATCAGCCATAAAACCACCAACATCATGTGTTTGTAGTCCTAAATGATGACCCAGACCATGCGGAAAAAACGTCGAAATAAGGCCTGTTTCAACAGCGGTATCAACATCAACATTAATAAAGCCAAACTCATGTAAAACATTACCAATATCGCGGTATGTTTCAATATGTAGATCTACATAGCTTTTACCCGGCTTTAAACCGTCTACTGCATTTAGCATTAATTTGTCCATGCGGGCAATTAATTCAGCAAACTTGTCACGCTTAAATGAATAAGTACGTGTTATATCAGAAGCATATCCATGGAAATTTGCACCTGCGTCAATCAAAAATGAACGATGAGCTTGTGGTACATCACGATCTAATGCTGTGTAATGTAAAATAGATGTATTAGCGTTAAGTGCAACTATATTTCCGTAAGGTGTTTCATCACTGGTGTGATTTGTTGCCTTCAAATAAGCTTGTTGAATGTCAAATTCTGAAGAACCTTGTAAGAATGCATTTTTCGCTGCTTTATGACCAGTGACAGCAATAGCATTAGATTTACGTAAACACTCCTGCTCGTATTGTGTTTTATAAGCGCGATGATAATGAAGGTAATTAAGTAAAGGTTCTGGATTTATATTTTTAAAACCCAGTGCTTTAGCGACTTCAATATGTTCGCCTATATAAGCAAAATCTGTTTTATCATATGGGAGAAGCTTTTCGACATCAGAAGCTTTTGTCAGCACTTTTATATCAAAGAATTCATTCCAATAAGTATCGGCTAACGGTGTAACTTTATGCCAAAAATCAACAGGTTGATAATAAATAAGCGTCGGCTTATCTTCACCATTAACAATTAACCAGCAGTTAGGGATATTCACTAATGGCAACCACCATTTAAAATGAGGGTTTACTTTAAATGGATACCCATAATCATCAAGAAACACTTTAATTTCTTGACCAGAATGGATAACTAAACCTTGAAGGTTCTCACGACTCAAAGCCGCTTTAGACCTTTTTTGCAGTTCTGTAATATGGGCTGGATAAAGCGTTGCTAATTTGATCATTGATCACTACTCTGAAATTTTTCCAACATCATATCACATTATCCTAAAATGTTAATTTACTGACCAATACTCATCTTGGATATTTGGTCAAAAAGCGATTTGTTCTGCCCTACTTTCAATTGATAAATTTCTTGATAAGCCATTACGCTTTTTACATATTCACGTGTTTCTTTATAAGGAATAGTTTCAATCCAAATATCGGCAGGCATAGACTGTAAACCTTTTAGCCAAGTTTTTACTCGATAAGGTCCTGCATTATATGCAGCCGTCGCTAATACTTGATTACCGTCATGTCGGTCGAGTAATCGCTTTAAATACTTGGTGCCTAGTTTTATATTCTCATTTGCATTCATTAAATGTTTATTGGTCACTTTGCGTTTGTGCAGTTGTTTAGCGGTGGAAGGCATAACTTGCATTAAACCTTTAGCGCCTGCTGGAGAGTTAGCATCTGCCATAAATGAGCTTTCTCTTCGTGCAATTGCAAATGCCCAAGCAGGGTTTATTTTATAATTACTTGATGAATGTGTAATTTCATCTTCGAAAGCTAATGGAAAACGTAAATCGACATCATTTAAATAACCAACTTTAGATAATGTAAAAATTGCGCGGTCAAACCATTTTGCCTCATAAGCAATTCTTGATGCAGCAAGCTTTTCTCGTTCATTTAGTTTTGACAACCAATAATTCCACTCTCGTCTAGCACTATGAAAGCGTCCAATATGAAAAAATTCAAACGCTCTTTTAGCGGCAGGGTTTTTTAATAGCTCAGTTTTTTCTATATCAGTAATTTCTAAAGGCTTATTTTGAAGGTTTACACTTTGTTGAATAGCACTTGCTGCAAGAAATCCATAATAATGCCGTTTATCTGCAAGCTTACTCAAGGTTTCATGGCCTAAAGTTTTATCATTTGTTTCTAATAAACTACGGCCATACCAATATTGCCATTGATTATTAGTATGTGATTTTTTAGGCAGTGCGAGTAAACTATTTTTTATTTCTGGCCAATCTTGTCCTCTGAGTAAATCAGCCATTTTCCATTGAACTATATTTTTTGATTGTAAATTTTCATCTACTTTTGCTAACCATTTCTTTGACTCTTTATGATTTTTACTTGCTAAAGCAATAGCGAATTTCAAAACGATTTGTTGTTGTTGTGATTCAGACAACGGTAATACTTCTAATGCTTTACTGTAAATTTTTATTGCTTTATTAGGGTCACGCCAAATTAAACGTTTTAATCCATAAGCCACTATTGTCGCCTCTTTAGTAGAC
>ENA-OSET01001826-OSET01001826.1-sediment-metagenome-genome-assembly--contig:-NODE-1826-length-21422-cov-3.655985_pt1 | contig 21422 bp, 18 predicted proteins | sample MGYA00237882_ERZ534229 | MGnify/ENA primary metagenome ERZ534229 (study PRJEB26408, sample SAMN06266212) | sediment metagenome | isolation source: Hudson Canyon methane seep mesocosm | place... | reverse complement strand
CAGCAATATAAAGGTCAGGCGCAACAATCTTACCTGTTTGACCAACCTGCATATCGTTAGGTACGAAACCAGCATCAACTGCGGCACGTGAAGCACCTACCGCTGCGCCAAGCTTGTCAGCAACAGACTCAAGAATCTTGAAGTTATCGCCATTCTGCATACCACGACCACCAGAAATGATGATTTTCGCAGCCGTTAATTCTGGACGATCAGACTTAGCCATTTCTTCACCAACGAATGAAGAGATGCCAGCGTCTTGTACATTATCAATTGCTTCAACTGCAGCAGAACCACCTTCAGCAGATACAGGATCAAACCCAGTACCACGAACAGTGATTACTTTAATGCTATCTGAAGATTGTACTGTCGCAACGGCATTACCCGCATAAATTGGACGAACAAAAGTATCAGCAGACTCTACCTTGATGATGTCAGAAATCTGAGCTACATCTAATAAAGCGGCAACGCGAGGAAGAAAATCCTTACCTGTGGTACCCGCTGAAGTAATAATATGCGAATAACCTTTACCTAAATCAGCCACTAAAAGTGAAAGATTTTCAGCTAGAGAGTGCCCGTAAGCGGCATTATCTGCAACAAGAACCTTTGCAACACCTTCAGCTTTAGCAGCAGCTTCAGCCGCTGCGCCACAACCTTCACCCGCAACAAGCACATCAATGTCACCACCGATTGCTTTAGCCGCAGCAAGTACATTTAAAGTGACTGGCTTAATGCTTGCACTATCATGATCTGCAATTACTAGAATACTCATATTAGATCACCTTCGCTTCGTTCTTGAGTTTTTCAACTAGCTCAGCAACATCGGCAACTTTAATACCGGCTGAACGAGTTGCTGGCTCTTCTACTTTAACAATCTTCAAGCTAGCAGCAACATCAACACCTAAATCAGCAGGTGAAGTCATTTCAAGCGGCTTCTTTTTAGCTTTCATGATGTTTGGAAGAGATGCATAACGAGGCTCATTCAAACGTAAGTCAGTAGTAACTACTGCTGGAAAGTTAAGAGCAACAGTCGTTAAACCGCCGTCAACTTCACGCGTTACGTTCACCTTATCGCCTTCCACAACAACTTCAGAAGCAAAAGTACCCTGACCCATACCAGCTAATGCTGCAAGCATTTGGCCTGTTTGGTTGTTGTCTGAATCAATAGCCTGCTTACCAAGAATAACCAGCTGAGGCTGCTCTTTGTCAACAACAGCTTTAAATAATTTAGCCGCCTGTAATGACTGAACTTCTTCATCAGTTTCAATCAAAATACCGCGATCAGCACCTAGTGCTAAAGCTGTACGTATTTGCTCTTGAGCAACTTTAGGGCCAATAGAAACGACAATAATTTCGCTTGCTACACCCTTCTCTTTTAAACGTACCGCTTCTTCTACGGCAATTTCACAAAATGGGTTCATTGCCATTTTGATATTTGTAAGATCAACACCTGAATTATCAGGCTTCACTCGAACCTTGACGTTATAGTCAATAACTCGTTTAACAGCTACCAGAACCTTCATAGATTCCCCGTTAATTATCAATGAATGAAATATAGAGGCCTTCCTCAACCCAAAAGTAAGCTAAAGTGCCAACATATTACTGCTTTCACCTTAGGTTTATCTCTCAGGGACAGACCTAGACACTAACGAAAAGCAAATAAAACTTAATAGATTCAACCTGTTACAACAAATATCATACTAATAAGGCCTTTCGAGACGCGCATAATACTGCCCAAAAAACACGTTTAGGTCAATACCTACTAGGTTATACCAACTATTATCACGCTAATTCGACCTGCTTTTCAGTACATTTGTACACTTAAAGCTATCATTTTTTTGTTCAAAACAGCATAATAGCGTCGAAATTCAAACAGATGTTTGAATTTCAAAATTTTCAAGATGCGCAAGTCATATAATGACTGTATAATCTGCGCGCTTAAAATCTAAGTATTTAACATCAATGTAGTTAAAAAATAAGCAGACTGAATTAGCTAAGCATTTAATTCGCAAAACATAGCTAGCTGATCTATAAGTATCTGCAAGAAAACTACAACATTCTATAAGATATGCATGAGGAGACTTATTGTGGAACGTGAATCGATGGAGTTTGACGTACTCATTGTTGGTGGTGGCCCTGCTGGACTATCCGCTGCTTGCCGTATACGCCAATTAGCCGAAGAAAATGGCAGTGAAATCACTGTATGCGTTGTAGAAAAGGGCTCTGAAATAGGCGCGCATACATTATCAGGCGCCGTTATCGAAGATAAAGCACTGGCTGAGCTATTCCCTAACTACAAAGAAATGGGCGCGCCACTAAATACTGCCGTTAAAAGTGATGAAGTTTACTTTTTAACAAATGGCCAGAAAGGCATAAAAACACCTAACTGGATGATCCCAAAACCTATGCATAATGAAGGCAACTATATTGTTAGCCTTGGTAACGTTGTGCGCTGGTTAGGTGAGCAAGCTGAAGCATTAGGCGTTGAGGTCTATCCTGGCTTCCCAGCTGCTGAGAACATTATTGAAGACGGCGTAATCAAAGGCATTATTACCGGCGACATGGGCCTTGATGAAGAAGGCGGACAAACTGACGCTTACATGCCTGGCATGGAATTACGCGCTAAGTACACTATTTTTGCAGAAGGCTGTCGTGGACACCTTGGCAAGCAGTTGATCGAGCAATTCAGCCTGGATAAAGACAGCGATGCACAACACTACGGCGTTGGCATTAAAGAACTTTGGGACATTCCACCTGAACAGCACCAAGAAGGCTTGGTCATTCACGGCGCTGGCTGGCCATTAAATGAATCAGGCTCAACAGGCGGATTCTTCCTTTACCATGCAGAAAACAATCAGGTTGTTGTAGGTTTAATCACCGACCTAGCCTACTCAAATGCACACGTTAGCCCATTTGATGAATTTCAGCGTTTAAAACATCACCCGGTTATCGAAAAACACCTTAAAGGCGGCAAACGCGCTTCTTACGGTGCTCGAGCAATCACTAAAGGTGGTTTAAACAGCCTACCTAAAATGACTTTCCCTGGCGGACTAATTGTAGGCTGTGATGCCGGTACTTTGGATTTCTCTAAAATCAAAGGCACACACACTGCAATGAAGAGCGGTATGGTCGCGGCTGAAGAAGTGGTTAAAGCACTGAAATCAGAACGCGCTAATGACGAAATCACCGAATTTACCAAAGCCTTCGAAAACTCCTGGGTTTATAAAGACCTGCATAACAGCCGTAACTTTGGCCCAGCTATGCACAAGTTTGGTATGTGGGTAGGTGCTGCATTTAACTACATACACCACAACATTTTCCCATTGCCAGTCACTTTGCACGACACTATCCCAGATCATGCAACGATGAAACCAGCAAGCGAATGCAAGAAAATAAATTACCCTAAGCCTGATGGCGAGATCAGTTTCTCGAAACTTGATTCGGTATTTATTGGTAACGTTAACCACGCAGAAAACCAACCTTGCCACCTTAAGCTTAAGGATGCGTCAATTCCACTAGGTCACAACCTCGCGAAATATGACGAGCCCGCGCAACGTTACTGCCCTGCTGGGGTATATGAAATTGTTGAAGACGAAAGTGGCGAAAAACGCTTCCAAATCAACTCACAAAACTGTGTTCACTGTAAGACCTGTGACATTAAAGACCCTGCACAAAACATCACCTGGGTAACGCCAGAAGGTGGCGGCGGTCCAAACTATCCAAACATGTAATTATCTTGATTGATAATTAACAGGTAGTAAAAAGGGCAGATATTTCTGCCCTTTTTTGTTGGTGATATATGGCCTTAAACCGGAAAAGATTGACCTCAATACTTAAGCCTAATTAGCACTAAAACTGACCAAACTACAAACCAAACATTTCACCATCACTCCAAACACCAAACTGATCAGAGCCTTCCAAGTTCACAACATAACCGGCCAACTCATAATAAACTTTCCGACTAATTAATGCGGTTAATCCACCTCTCACCAACACATAAGGTGCAGGCTCTCCTTTCTCGTTATACTGAACATCCAGCCGATGATCTTTAGATAAAGTTAACACATCCCCAACATTGGTCGAAAAGTGAATTTTTTGCTGCTCATCTTCACCTTCTACATCCATCATACAAATAACAAAAGGAGCATCATCCACAGTGATCTTCATTTTTTCAAACGGCGTCACCAGAAAATAATCATCAGCATCTTTTCGTAAAATACCTGAAAACAGAGTTACGATAGATTGGCGTTCCATTTTATCGCCACGGTAAAACCAAGTACCGTCTTTAGCAATACGAATATCAATCTCACCTTCACGCTCAGGATGCCAATCATTCACCGGTGGTAACTTTTTCCCATCACCAATCAAAGCTCGAATTTCAGAAGCAAAATTAGGTAAATCACGCCCTGCAGTATCCAAGTAATCTGACATATTAAAGCCCCCTCTGCCACTCTTGCCTTAAAGGAATTGCACCATGCAAAGCCAAATCAATTTGTTTGAGTATTTTCGCTTTATCCTCCCCTAAATTACCTTTTAGCACTAAATAATTTGATGCATGATCAGAGCGAAACACCGTGTTTTCTAATTCTAAATGGGCAATAAAAGTGCGAATTTCCTGAAACAGCTCGCTCTGTTGTAAAGGCTCATAACGCTCACTATGGCCACCTTCAAAACCAGCTCTAAAGCGTTCTTCCCCCAAAGGAAACGAAACGACTAAAGTAGACACATATTCAGGCTGGGTTTCATTCATCAACTTAGCCGTATTTATTGCGTGTTGCTCAGAAAACATGCGCCCACCAAGTCCATTTAATATCATCACCGAAGACACTATCCCCGCCTGCTTAAGCTTAATCAAAGCATCTTTGGAGCTCTCGTAAGTCTCACCTTTTTGGATTTTTTCGAGTACAAAGTCATCCCCAGATTCACAACCAACATAAACCATCCCCAAACCTAAAGCCTTGAGTTTAGCTAGCTCTTCTACGGTTTTTTTCTTAATATTGCTAGGTAAGCAATAGGCTGAAACTCTTTCTATATGAGGCATTTGACGTTTTATTTCTTCTAGTATTGCTTTTAAACGCCTAAAAGAAAGCACCATAGCGTCACCATCAGCCAGAAATATTCGCTTCACGCCAGGAATGCTTGCGACTTTTTTGATCTCATCAAAGACTTCCGTTTCTTTTTTCGCACTAAATTTTTTCTGCTCAGCAGTATACATATCACAGAAGGTACATTTATTATGCGAGCACCCATTCGTTATTTGTAGGATTAAAGAACGCGCCTCTGAAGGTGGGCGAAAAATAGGTTCAATGTAACTTAATGGAAAATAATTCATAGGTCAGCTTTTTAGGTAATTAAGAAAGGGCTAGATAAATAATACCATGAATTACTTTTAGACCTTAAAATGACGAACAACAAAGCATGAAAAACACAAACATATATCAATCACCCAAGCAAAGGAGCCCAGATGCAAAATTTTAACAAGCACTTCCCACAAGATACTTCAACTTACTATTTGAATCACGCAGCGGTAAGCCCTTGGCCCTTATGTACTACAAATGCGCTAAGCGCCTTTGCACAAGAAAACATGATATTTGGCGCAAGACATTACCTTAAATGGCTAGATACGGAACAACAACTACGCGAAAGACTCGCAAAACTGATCAAGACCTCTGACACAAGTGAAATCACACTAGCAAAGAGCACCTCCGAAGCTTTATCAATCATTGCCTACGGCATAGACTGGCAAGAAGGAGATGAGGTTGTTATTAGCAGTCATGAATTCCCATCAAACCGCATTGTATGGGAGTCACTCGCTCAATTTGGCGTTAAAACTATTGTGGCTAATTTTTCTTCAACAGGACAGTCAAACATAAGCCCTATAAAAACAATAGAAAGCTGTATCAGCCCAAAAACACGCCTTATTTCAATAAGCTCTGTCCAGTATGCCTCAGGATTACGGATTGATTTAGAAGCCCTAAGCCTACTTTGTAAAAAAAACCAGACATTGTTATGCATTGACGCCATTCAAAGCTTAGGTGCCCTTCCTTTCGACCAAAACAAAATTCAGGCCGACTTCATTGTTGCCGATGGCCATAAGTGGATGATGGCTGCCGAAGGCCTGGCTTTGCTTTACATCAAGAAAACACAACAAAAGCAGCTCAAACTCCACCAATTTGGTTGGCACATGATAAAAGACAAAGGGAATTATGGCGCAACTCAGTGGCAACCTGCTGAGGATGGCACACGTTTTGAGTGCGGCAGCCCAAATATGCTAGGCATTCATACCTTAAATGCCAGCCTAGGCTTTATCCATGATATTGGCATGGAGACGATATCATCCGAACTGAGTAAGCGCATGGATTATTTGATTACTCGCCTCCTTGATATTCCAAACTTAGCAATACTGTCTCCTATTGAAGAACAACACCGCGGAGGGATTATCACCTTCAATGTTGAACAGACTGATTCAAATAAACTGTATATGAAGCTAATGGAGCGAGGCGTTATCTGCGCTTGTCGTGGTGGTGGCGTGAGATTTTCCCCTCATTTTTATACAACACAAAGGGTAATGGACTCAACTATTGAACAACTTAAAGGGCTTTTATAAGAAGCATAGCGTAAAGAAAAAGCCTAGTATTTTACCTCCTCCCCTTCTTTAACCACTTTATTAATTCCGGCAGAGCATTCAGCCGGAACTAATAGAGCGAGTACCTAACAACTAAGTTTCAACAAAAAGCACTACAAATATGACATTCGTTATTTGCGCCATACAAAGCAATCTAATACTTACTTTAGTCTGGCAAAAACTGCTCTTTAATCGACCCTAAACCTTTTTCTGCCAACTCACACTCAACCACAACAATTTCGCTCGTTGTATAAGGGTGCGCCATGTAAATACTCCCCTCACACAACAAGCTAACCAGCTCACCTACAAGTGGTTGATGCGAGATAATTAATACACAAGCATCTGCATCCAGCGCTTGTAGTTTTCTTAACACTCTATCTGCTTCACAGTCAGGCGATAAGAAGTTTTTTGTGTCAATATTGAGGTTTAATTTCTCAGCATAAATAGTCGCTGTTTCTTGTGCACGCCTTAGATCGCTCGACCAGATAAGTTGAGCTTGCGCTAACTCAGCCAGATGATCATCCCTGAGTTTTTGTGTAATTGAAATACCGTTCGGCGTTAATGGCCGCTCTCGATCACTTGGTGCGTTAAAAGAGGCTTCGCCGTGACGACCAATGAATAGTTTCACTTATTTTTCCTCTTATCGCTCTATTCAGCATTTGGCCAGTCTGAAAATGGAAAGGGTTTTTCATCATGCGTCTGGCTCACATATTCAGTTATTTGCTTCACATACAAACCCAAACTAGCGCCAAATACTTGCAAGCTTTGGTTTGGGCCGCCATTAAATAAATTCAAGAGCGTTTGGGTAATCGCAACTAACAGCAACACAACGTCAGTTAAGCCATAAAGAAAGTAAAAGAAAATTACATAGACTACTCTTAGAATTTTATGCTCTTCAACACTTGCCATTTTTAAACATCGTCCTTCGATAAAGTAAATTCTACATCAGTATTCTGCTCGCCAGCCATAAGGTGCTTAATGACATCAGATAAAGAAACCTGTTTATAAATCATTTGATACAAACCTTGCACCAGCGGCATATAAATATCATTCTCGTCAGCATAGCGCTTTACCTGCACTAAGGTATTCACACCCTCAGCGACTTCACCAAGCTCTTCTACCGCTTCTTCAAGACTTTTTCCTGAACCAAAGGCATAACCAACACGATAATTGCGACTAAGTGGAGAACTACAAGTAGCAATTAAATCACCTACCCCAGATAGCCCTAAGAAAGTCATGGGGTTTGCACCCTGTTTTTCGGCAAAACGCCCCATTTCGGCAAGACTCCGTGTTAGAAGCATTGCTGTGGTATTTTCACCCAATTTTTTAGCAGCAACAATACCCGCCATAATGGCATATATATTTTTTAGTGCCCCACCTAACTCAACGCCGTAAATATCTGCGCTGGCATAAACACGAAAATACGAACACCCTAATGCAGCCTGAACTGCTTTTCTTAATGATGAACTTTCACTAGCAATAACGGTTGCGGTTAACTCATGTCGGGCAATTTCTTTCGCTAGATTCGGCCCACCCATTACACCACGCGCACATTCAGGCAGCTCATGCTTAAGAATATCACTCATTAGATTCAGCGTGCCGGGCTCAATGCCTTTTGTGGTACTAATCACACATTGGTCAGGTTTAATAATACCTTTAATGCTTTTTGCAACTTCGCGAAACGACTTACTCGGTACAGCAAAAAAAACTAGTGAAGCACCTTCAAGCGCTTTACTTAAGTCTGTCGTTGGGATCAGATTTTTATGTAAAATTAAATCAGGTAGATATTTTTGATTTTTTCGGCCTGTTTTTATTTCTTCAACGGCCTGTTCATTCCGCATCCATAGGTGTGTGGTGATACCATATTCTGCGGCAATATTCGCGATAGCAGTTCCAAAACTCCCACCCCCTAAAACAGCAAGACGTTTGCTATCAGACATTCGGCTTTCTCTTATTGAATCTTTTTTAAAACTTATTAAAGTTTAATGGGTTTAACCTACATTTGATGCAGAATGTTCAGCGGCATCACACTCTAAAGCACCCACCAAGTCTTTAAATTGCTCACGGTTATGATCATTCAAATCCATAAGGATTTTATGCGCACACAAAACATTTCTGCGAAGAACTTCTTCACTCATTTCTTTTGGTGCCAACTCTATTAAAGTTTGATCCGTTAGTGCTGGCTCTTGCAGAATCAAAAACACACTTTCAAAGCCCATCGTCTCAATAATCCGAGTAATATCAGGATTCGTCGAAATAATAGAGGGTAAAAAATGGCTTTTTGCTTTGGCTCGCAAGGCAAGCTTCGCAAGTAAACCCAGCGTAGTACTATCTATCATAGTAGTTTCGCTAAGATCAACTACAACTGTAGCAAAACTAGGATCTTGCGTCATAGCCTCAATGGAAGCATCAATCGTGGAACATAGGTTCAGACGAACTTCACCTACAAGTTTCAAGACATAAACGCCACTACACTCTGCTTGCAATATTTTACATCTGGACATCATAATTCAACTCTTCAATTATGCTATACACTTATTGATTCACTTTCTCTGCTGATTTTGCAGTATCACTAATCGTTAACACCGCTATATCATCAGGCAAGTCATCAATACCGTCTAAGCCTAACGAGGAAAAAAGAGATTCTATCCCTCGTTGCTCTTGAGAAACAACATCTAATAGTAACTTTTCTTTATCTTTTAATGCCGGACCTTCAATAACTTCCAAAATTCCGTCAGAAAACACAGTAATTCGAAAACCTTCAGGTAAATTCTTTTTATAGACATTGAAGCGAGGCTCAGGAAATAACCCCACCGCCATACCTTTTCCTTCCAAATATTCCGATTGCCCGGCACTCGTCAAAATTGGCAGTGGAAAGTGACCACCAATCGCATACGTGAGTTCCATTCGTTTCCTATCAATAATACCCACAAAAATAGTCACATGTTTACCAAGATCCGTGGTTAAAAGCTCTTGATTCACGCGTTGTAAAAACTGGTCTGGGCAACTTAATTCATCACTGGAATTACGCTTAAGATTGCGCTTTAACCTCATCGTAAGGTTTTTTAACAGCACCGTTATAAAGGCGGAAGAAGCGCCATGCCCGGAAACATCGGCAAAATAGAATAAACTACGGTGTTGATCCAGGTTAAAATAATCCAGAAAGTCGCCACTTAAATACAAAGAAGGCTTAATACGATGATCAAAACATAAGCCATGAATTTCTTTTTTAGCTGCAGGCAACATTTTTAGCTGAATCTGCAATCCAGCTTTTTGATCAGCGCGTAACTCTTGTATACCAGCGCTAAGTTTTTTATTGCCCTCTTCAAGCTCTTTATGAAGCCTTCTATTTAACTTGGCGAGCCTGATTTTATCCAGAATCCGGGCAATCACATGATCAACGCTCGAATAATCCAGCACGGGTTTCAATATAAAATCAGCTGCACCCTCTCTAAGACAGGCAACGACGTCGCCTGAAGTTTTGGTTTCAGAGACAATAACGAGTGAAGCTGGAAAAGTTTCTCGATCAATAAAGGGAATTGTTTTTATCTCATCATTGGAGATGTCCGCAAAAATAAGGTCGGGAGGTGTTTCTTCCGCTAACAGGACTGCTTGCTGGATAGTTGACGCAGTCTGCACCATATAGCCTTTGGCAATTAAGTAGTCTGACAGGCGAAGTCGGTCTTCCCGCTGGTGATCAATCACCAAAATACGATCCGCCAGGTTAGACATGGTCAAACCCTTTCAATACTGCAAGCTCCCGTTCTTCTGAAATACAAGGCCCTGAAACATACGCACACAGCCCTAATCGATTCTTATAGTCAGGAGTATAGGACATGCTTATATAAGGTCTAATCAAAAACTGATTTTTTTGTATTATTTTTTTATTCACTTTTTTCTTGGTTTCTTTATTGAAACCTATTCGCAACAACATACCTTTTGTACTCCCAATGCCTGCCCTTTTTACAAATAAAACAGGTCTTGATCATAAGCTAGTAATAAACTTAGAACATGACAGGCTTGAGCAAGTACGAGCAAATTATTGATCTGATGCAGATGCTTTATTGCCTGTAATAAAAAGAGTACTCTTATTTAATCTATTTACGTTGAGATTAATCTCATTTATTAGAGTATTCACACTAATTAACAATTATAGGTTCAATGAGTTGAATTTAAATATTGAAGACTTACTCGGCGCACACCATAAGCTAATCATGGACCCCATTCATGGAGGCATTCCGCTTTTAAAGCACGAAGTCTTAATTGTTGATCATCCTTTGTTTCAGCGACTACGCTTTATTTGTCAGAATGATATTTTGTCATTGGTGTTTCCCGGAGCCACTCATTCTCGCTTTTTACATAGCATTGGTACCATGCATGTAGGTGGTCGCATGTTCGATGCTATGATCGAAAACAGCATTAAACAAAAATCTCGCCAGGGCGTGAATGGCATAACAAGTGAAACTCTAGAAGCGATTAGTTTCTTCAAACGTCTGGTACGTTGTGCCTGTTTATTACACGATAGCGGGCACAGCAGCTTTTCTCATCAGTTTAACCGAACCCCCACAATCAAAAAATTATTAGGCCAGGCGGGCCAATTTGAGCAACTCTGGCAAGGTATCGACGCTAGCGACTTATACCCTAAGATGCCTGAACAACTCGAACATGAGCATTTCTCAGTCCGCGCAGCCTACCAAATACTCTCTGACATTCCTGCAAGCACACTAAAAACACCAGTCTCAGATATTTTGTCATTAATGGATACGACTCAGGTTACTCCCAGCACACAGTTTTCTATACACGCAGCAGCTTTATGGCCTTTAATCCAAACAGAAAAAATCGCTCCCAAAAATACTCCAGATAAATTTGCCAAGAAGTTACAACAACTATTAGCTAGCCTGGTATCAGGCGAGTTAGATGCCGACCGCGCCGATTATATGCTCAGGGATGGTTTCCACTCCTCAGTCACCATTGGAGGCTTTAACCTTGACCACCTGCTTAGCAACCTGCATTTTGGTTGGTGTACTCAGACCCATTGGTTCGGCTTGGCCATTTCACAAAAGGGACTTGGTTCTTTAGAAGATTTTGTATATAGCCGCCACCAAATGTACCGCCAGGTCTACGCCCATAAAACAGCACAAGGTTTTGACTGGTTATTACGTGCAGCGATTGATGAAGTAATGACTCAGAAAAGTGTTCTGAGTTTTGTTAAACAATGCTTAAATGATATTCAAAAATTCAGACACTTAACAGACAGTTATTTCTGGGAAGCCTTTAGACAGTATGCCGAGAGTTGTGATGAGTCGTACTCCCAGTGTATTTTAGAAAGGATCAGGATGCCGCATATTGCAACTCGTGAAAATCTTTCAAGCGAAGAAGAGCAACACTATTTAAACTTTCTAGCAAAAGAACAAAACTGCCCCCAGAAAAAACTCGTCTCATCAAGCATCACTGCTCGTTTCACAAAAATAAGGGACGACTTTAGTGGTATAAAAGTTTTGATCCATGATCATCAAACAAAAACATTAACCTTAAGATTAATTTCCAATACCAGCCAGTTTTTTGGTAAATTTACAGACGAGCGGATTACACATTTTTATTTGAATCCCTTAACGTATACTGATTAAGAAAACAACAAAGCAAGTCTAAAAGGATATGACACGCAAACCATGAAAACACGCGATAAAATTTTATATAAAAGCCTGGAACTTTTTAACGAACTTGGTGAGCCAAATGTCACAACCCTTCTTATTTCAGACGAACTTGAAATCAGCCCGGGCAATCTTTATTACCATTTCAAAAGTAAAACTGAGATTCTGACTGAAATTTTTGGTTGGTTTGAAAATGAAATGTATCAACTTCTGGAGTCACCTAATTCGGGTAGCGATATTGAAGACCAATGGTTTTTTCTACATTTGATCTTTGAAAACATCGCAAAATACCGCTTTATTTATAAAGATGTAGTCAACGTATTAGAACGCTATGAAGAAATAAAACTGCGTTTTCAAAAAATCATCCTAAAAAAGCGAGAAGCTTCTCTGAAAATACTCTCCAACTTACAAGAAGAAGGGAGTCTCCAAGCCAATGATGACGAAGTGGAAGCATTGTGTGAACATATTGTGCTGACCGCGACATTTTGGCTGAATTACAAGCTAATTTCGCAGGGAGAGTTAACTGAAGACGTACTATCCCAAGGCGTTTATCAAGTCATCTCACTGGTTGCGCCATTTTTAGATGCAGGGCAACGTGAGCAGTTGAATGAGTTAAAAGCAGCTTATTTGTAGACTGTTTTTTTGCCGGAAGACACCACACTTTCCGGCTAAAAAACACTTATATGCACTAACGCTTTTCTTCGAGTTCTTTCACTCTTGCTTCAAGCTCTTCTATACGTTTATTCGTAGGTATACCTAGTTTAATCAATGCTTTTGAAACCCTCTGATCAAACACGCTTTCCAGCTTACCGAAGGTATCATTCGCTTTTTCTTTTACGCCTTCAACCTTACCTTTAACGCCTTCAACAGTGTCTTCAACAGCTTTAAACTGTTTCTCAACCACACCACGAGTCATATTTTCAATTTCCTCGCCTTCTTTTACGAGTTTTTCAAAAATTTTCCCGGTATCTTCTTCTGCTTTGGTATAAGCACCTAAACCCGCCAGCCAAATCTGCCTAGCCGACTCTTTAATTTTTTCTGACAATTGAGTGCTATTATCATTATTGCTTTGTTCTGTTGCATGTTCTACTTTTTTTTCTGTCATCATCGCCACCAAATGCTCTAACCAAGTCACTGTTTTTTGCCAATTCTAACGCAATTCCAAACGCACGGTAATAAGATTTTACAAATTAGCCTTTGTTTAAGCTCGTTTTATTGACTATACCCATATCATAAGGAATAAAAAGAATAGATATTTAAAAGGTTTAATAAATGGGTTTACGAAGCAAATCAAAACTAATTGATGCCATTGTTAATTGGCTGGCCCATGAGCGCCCGCCTAGTACAATCCCTATGAGCGATTACGAGCGAACGCGTTATGAAATCAAACCAGGCGACGTTATTTTGATCGAAGGTCGCAGCCGTGTCAGTGAAGTTATTAAAAATATCACGCAAAGCCGCTGGTCACATGCTGCCCTGTATATCGGCAGACTCCATGAAATTGAAAACCCGATGAGTCGCTTACGCGTTAAAGATTACTTTGACGGCCAGCCTGACGTTCAACTTATTGTTGAAAGTGAACTTGGCATGGGCACGATTATTCGCCCGCTTTCTACTTATGACCGTGACCATTTACGAATCTGCCGCCCACGAGATATGACTTTTTCAGACTCTCAGAAAGTAATTTCTTATGCAATTGGTCGTCTGGGAACCGATTACGACATTCGACAAATATTTGACTTATTACGTTTCTTGATACCCTGGGTGATTATGCCAAGACGTTGGCGTTCAAGTTTATTTACCTCACATGCGGGAAAAACCACCAAAACAGTTTGCTCGACGATGATTGCTGAAGCCTTTGCTTCTATTCAATACCCGATACTTCCCTTGGTCAAGCGCAGTGAAAATCATGAAGTCAAAATCTATCGGCGAAATCCTAAGCTTTGTACACCAAGTGACTTTGACTATTCCCCCTATTTTGACATTATCAAATATCCGTTTATGAATTTTGCACAGTCCCAACCACATTATCGTTTATTACCCTGGGATAAGGACAACGTTCATTCTGAAAACAAGCCTCATTGATGAGACCCTAATAGGACGTTATACACCGTCTGTATGAGGTAGTAACACACCACTTTCGACCAATGAAAAAAGCGCATTAACGCTTACCGGCCGACTAAAGTAATAGCCTTGGTAGTTTTTACATCCGAGTTCTAATAGCACTTGTCGTTCTTCCTCTGTTTCAACCCCTTCGGCTATCAAGTCTAAGCCTAAGGAATTTGCCATCACAATAACTGTATGTACAATCGCTCGGCTATTGATATCCCAGATAATATCCCGCACAAAAGACTGGTCTACCTTGAGTTGATCCAAGGGTAGGTATTGAAGATAGCGCAGTGATGAGTACCCGGTTCCGAAATCATCAATTGAAAAACTGAAGCCTAAACTTTTCAACGCTTTCATTTTAGAAATAACAGAATCAATATTTTTTACCAACATACCTTCCGTTAGTTCTAATTCTAAAAATGAAGCATCTGCACCACTTAGTCGAAGTACATCACGCACCTCGTTTACAAAACCTTCATCAGCAAACTGTCTAGGGCTAATATTAATCGCAAGACGCTTAAACGTGGAAGGTAAACCTTTAGCTTGCAAGGTTAGCAGCTGTTGAAAAGCCTCAACCATTACCCAACGTCCGATAGATATAATCAAGCCTGTTTCTTCAGCAATGGGAATAAAACGGTCAGGTGACACTCGCCCTAAGGTAGGATGATTCCAACGTAATAGTGCCTCAAAACCTGACAATAGTCCCTCCGCATTGACTTGGGGCTGGTACTGCAAACTGAACTCGTCATTTTCTAACGCTCGATGCAAAGCTTTCTCGATTATGAGCCGTTCACTAGCATGGGCTTGCATCTCGGCATGATAAAAGTGAAAGCCGTTCCGTCCCTTTTCTTTGGTGCGATACATGGCAGTATCTGCTTGCTGAAGCAGATCTGAACTGCTCGATTCATCTAAAGGAAACAAGCTTATCCCGATACTCGTAGTGATATAGAGCTCTTGGTTTTTTATCATAAATGGCAAGCTAAATTCGACCAGAATTCGCTGCGCAAGCTGTTGCACTAAACTTTCAGCCTTGAACTGATTATCCGAAAGCTCAGGTACTAAAATGACAAACTCATCCCCTCCAATACGAGCAGCCGTATCTTCTTCACGCAGACAATTTTTAATTCGTTCAGCCACGACGCTCAGCAACTCATCACCAGCCGCATGCCCTAGTGAGTCATTAATGGTTTTAAAACGGTCGAGATCTAAAAACAAGAGCGCGCCAACATGCTGATGTCGTCGCGCAACGGCCAGTGTCAATTCTAAGCGATTCTGTAATAAACGACGATTCGGAAGTTTAGTTAAATCATCGTAGTAAGCGAGGTAGTGAACTTTGTCTTGCGCTTTTTTTCGCTCACTCACATCTCGAATTGATGCCAATAAACATTTTTCCTGATTCAATATCACTAAATTGCAACGAATTTCTACGGGATAAACTGAGCCATTTTTTCGCCTGAAGTGACTTTCAATACTAACTGGAACCCCTTCCTCCAATGCTTGAATCCAGGTCACCACCGATGTTTGTGATGAATTAGCATCAATATCTGAAATGGTTTTATGGCTCAACTCCTGCCTTTCATATTCAAGCGAACGACATGTTTCAGCATTCATATCAAGAATATGGCCTTCGAGATCAGCGAGTATCAAAGCCTCACCAGATTGCTCCATCACGGCACGAAAATATGCTTCGCGCTCTGTCAATAAGGCTTCAGCTTTATCTCGTTCAGCCCAAACATCATTAATTGTTTCAACTAACACCCCTAGTTCATCATCCTGATGACCATCAAGAAATGAAAGTGTGCGGGTCTTTTTACCTTGATGATTAAATTTTTTTAACTGATGAATAATTTGTGAGAGAGGTCGAGAAGTTAAGGTATAAAACAGGCCTAACAAAGCCACCCCCAATACAAGATTTCGAGCAATACCAAAAAGTAAAACGCGTATACTTCGAGAAACAAAGGCTGCAGTGATCGTCGCCCCATCCACCCACACGTTAATTTGGCCCACTTTAAGCTCAGGTTCAACAATCAGAGGTTGATTAAAAACAATTACATTCCCTACCAATAATTCGGTCAACCAACTTAAAGAGTCACTTGAAGGCGTCGTATGTTGGCGAGCAATAACCCCCCCAAGATCATCCTGTAATTCAGCCTCAAATATCGCTTCATCCTTCATCAAACCAGACACAACCTGAGCGGCCAATTGACGGTCTAAAGAATATGCAGCTTGGGTAGCAGGGTCTTTTAGAACCCGCATTATTCTTTCAATATGCGCATCCAGGCTTTTTTGCTCATGCTGCCAATCAGTCGCTATTTGAGCCACACTCACAATTACACCTAACAACAAAACTATCATCAAGGTCCATTTGGCCTGATGATAAGAAAGGCGTTTACGTAATGGCAACATACCTGTTTATTTCCTTTGGTTTATATTCATAAATCGCCTTGAGCACACACTAATGTTTTATGCCATATTTGTACCTGATCTGCTTCATAATGCCCTGCTCTTTAATACGAATAAGGCCTTTATTAAGAATAGAGAGCCACTTGTCAGACTCCGGAAACTTCTTACTAAAACAAACATGGTAAGTTTTCGTATTATTTTCTACAGGTAAGGAAAATAAAAGTTCATCCCGAAGCCCTAAACGCTGAGCTTCATAAGCTGTACCTTCCCAACTACTAAAAAACACATCTTGATCTCGGTGTTTAACCAAATTAATCCCCTGGGTCACTGAGGATGCTAAACTGTGTTTAATATTTCTGGATTCGAGCATACTCTGTTGAGAATAACCGCTCACAATCACTACTTTCAATTTTGCCAAATCTTCAATGCTACGAGGTATATTCCTTTCAAATTTGGTGTTAGTTACAAATACCATTCGTGTTTGGCTCAAGGGCTCTGAAAAATTTGCAAACTTGAACCTCTCAGGGGTCTTTCGACAGGAAATTCCTCCTAGTGCGTGCCCTAGCTCAACATTTCGCATTACACGCTTCCAGGGTCTAAACTCGAATTTAGCTTCATGCCCCATTGAAGCATATGCCGCTCTAATCAACTCAATATCCATTCCACTTGCCAGAGCCTGATCTTCTGCCTTCGGTATAGAGGGGTTTGCTTTAAAGTCAATTGTATAAGGGGGATAGTGCTCGGCAAATAGTGTCAGCACTTGAGCGTTTGAATATTGAGAAACCAACAGACATGTAAGCAGTAATATTTTTTTTATAAAATGTTGATACACCATAAAACTAAATCCCTGTTGTGGCTTTTTATAGAGAGGCCTGTCATACAGCTGCCTTGTTATTATTTTTAATGCTGTACACATATTAGTGCAGTTTTTTCATTAAAAACAGCCTGAGCACTATATCAAATCAATATATCAGAGTAATACGAAAGCAAAATCTGCTCTTTTGAACTAACCTTAATTCTACTGATAAACGGCATTGAATATTAAAACAGTTAGACAAAAATAAGGAAATTCACTGCAGATGAAGCAAAAAATTAACTTAATTTTATCTATTTTGATTTTCTGTTTAAGCTTGAGTGCTTGTCAAAAAAATACCAACACCATAAAAATTGGTATTTTACATTCTCTAACAGGCACCATGGCCATTAGTGAAAAGTCTGTTGTGGATGCGACTTTAATGGCGATTGATGAGATAAATGCCAAAGGAGGCCTTTTGGGGCAGCAGCTCGAAGCTGTACTTATTGATGGCAAATCTGACTGGTCAAGATTTGAACAAGGAGCAGAAATACTCATTACCCAAAAAAAGGTAAGTGTTATTTTTGGCTGCTGGACTTCAGCCAGTCGTAAACGGGTAAAGCCGATCGTTGAAAAGTATGATCACCTACTATTTTACCCTGTTCAATATGAAGGGCTAGAACAATCACCGAATATCATTTATACCGGTGCAACCCCAAATCAACAAATTACACCCGCTGTAAAGTGGGGAGTTGAAACACATGGAAAACGCGTTTTTCTGACTGCTTCTGATTATGTATTTCCTCGAGCAGCTAACACACTCATCAAACAACAACTCAAAGCACTCGGTGCAGAGTTAGTTGGAGAGTCTTATATTCCCTTAGGCAGTAAAAAAACCAATCACATGACTTCTGCGATTGCCCAAAGCCAAGCAGATATTATTTTTAATACCATTAACGGCGATAGTAACCTAGCCTTCTTTACACAACTCGCCAGTAAAGGAATTACTACGCCTGTGATGTCTTTTAGTATTGCTGAAGATGAATTACAGCACCTAAACCCAAAAACCATGACAGGACATTACAGCGCCTGGAATTATTTCCAAGCAATACCATCCAAAGAAAACCAGGCTTTTGTCTCCCGATTTAAACAAAAATATGGCATTCAACGCACCACGAGCGCTTCAATGGAATCCGCGTACTCAGGCGTGTATCTTTGGGCCAAAGCTGTTGAAAAGTCGGGCACTACAGACCCATCAACTTTAAGGCAGACACTTAAAGGTACTTCTTTTGACTCCCCCGAAGGACACATCACCATTAGTGCCATGAATAATCATGCATGGAAACCGCTGTATATTGGAAAAGTAAACGCCAACAGCCAATTTGATATTATCTGGAGCCAAAAACAAGCTATACGCCCCATCCCCTACCCTTCTTACCGGTCTAAACATTTTTGGGATAACTACCTTCAAAGCCTGTACAAAAACTGGGGAAATAGTTGGGTAGCTCCCTCTCGAAAAACGATAAGGGCTGATCAGAAAGAGCCAAGCTTATGAGTATTCGCAACAAGCTACTACTCGCATTCATCTTTGTCACAAGTGTTAGTGTCGGCATCGCATCCCTGGTCGCCACAAACAATGCGACACAAACAATCAGACAGGAAGTCGAGAACTCCCTCAACAGTATTGTTGATGAAAAGCTTAAGCATATTTACAGCTATATTCGAGATAAAGAAAGTGCTGTCTCAACTATTGCCAACCAACCCTTTGTACTTGATGCCATGGCGCAACTTGCCAATACCTTTACTTTAGGTATTGATAGCAGTGATTACCTAAAAAAAGATGCGCAGTTCAGAAAACAATTAAGACAACTTAAAGGTCGGCTCAATAGCTATGACCTGTTTCTAATAAACCCAGAAGGAGATGTTGTTTTCACTGTAATTCATGAATCAGATTTCGGTACTAATTTAAGAACTGGCACGTACAGTAATACATTACTGGCAGAAGTATTTGTACGTGCATCAACACTCTTAGAAACAGGTATATCAAAGTTTGAACCCTACTCCCCTTCTCAATGGCAAACTAAAAAACAAGGAGCTTACCAAGAAACAAGACAAGGAGCAGGACAAGAGAGTCATAGTGCATTTATCGCAAGCCCCATCTTTAAAGATAAGCAACTACTCGGTGTTCTCGCCATCCAACTCAATAGTGATGACTACTACCACCTTTCAGCAGATTATTCCGGCATTAAACGTAGCGGTGAAATAGTGATCAGTAAGTTACAAGACCAAGAAGTGGTCATCATCGCCCCACTACGTCGCCAGCCCGAGGCTGCTTTTAATTTGCGAATTCCTCTTGGTTCAGACATTGCTTTGCCCATCCAATGGTCAGCCACTGGAAAAAAAGGGTCAGGACTGTCTTTTGGCTATGAAGGTACTCAAATACTGGCCGCATGGCGCTTTATCCCTGAGTTACAATGGGGAATTGTCATCAAAATTGAAGCTAAGGAAGCATTTACAGCTGCGGAAGCACTTAAATGGAAATTTGCCCTCATTGGTATCCTTATTTCAACGCTAGCCGCCTTAATCGCACTCTTTATTTCTCGCAGATTTACCGCGCCTTTATTGGATCTGGTCGAAGCATCAAACTCTATGGCAAAAGGAGAATTACACCAAAGCATTAAGATTCAAAGTTCAGATGAAATAGGAAAACTGGCCGCTTCATTTAATAATATGTCAGAAGTGCGTACCCAGTACGATCAAAAACTAAAACAAAGTAATAAACAAGCACATGAGGCAATTAAACAATTAGCCGAACAGAAACAGGCCCTGATAGAAAGTGAAGCACAAGTTCGCGGCATATTTAATTCAGTAGCTGACGGTATTATCACTATAGACACTCAAGGCATCATACAAGCGTTTAACCCAGCGGCTTCACGTATTTTTGGCTACCCTAACAAAGAAGTTATCGGACAAAACATCACCTTACTCATGCCAGCTTCACTTCATCATGCACACACAAGCGGCTTTAATCGTTACCTAAAAGATCGCTTTCCTAGAATATTAGGTAAAACAGTTGAAGTTGAAGGTTTACGTAAAGATGGGGTAATTTTTTGTTTAGAGCTATCAATCTCTGAAATATACACTAAGGGCGTACACTTATTTACTGCCAGCGCTAGAGATATCACCGAGCGAAAGAAAGCTGAATCAGAGCTCATTGAAGCCAAAGTATTAGCTGAATCAGCGGCACTGGCCAAAACTGAATTTCTTGCCAGTATGAGCCATGAAATTCGAACGCCAATGAACGGTGTTCTGGGCATGTTAGGCTTACTTCTAAACAGCGGATTAAATGACGATCAGCGACATAAGGCACAAATAGCAAACTCCAGTGCAGAATCACTATTAGTTTTAATCAACGATATATTAGATTTTTCCAAAATCGAAGCTGGTAAGCTCGAATTAGAGCTCATTGATTTCAATTTAAGAGGCATGCTGGGAGACTTTGCTGAAGCGATGGCCTTGCGAGCTCAGGATAAAGGACTGGAAATCGTATTAGATGTTCAACATATCAAACAATCTTTCGTTAAAGGCGATCGAGGAAGAATTCGTCAGATTTTAACAAACCTTGTCGGTAATGCGATTAAATTTACGCATCAAGGCGAAATTGTTATCACAGCGAGAACAGAGCCTGTAACTAATGCAAAAATGAAGTTCACGGCTGAAATTAGTGATACTGGTATTGGGATACCAGAAAGTAAAATAAGAACGCTTTTCGAAACGTTTACTCAAGTAGATGCAAGTACCACAAGAGAGTATGGAGGCACGGGGTTAGGATTATCTATATGCA
>ENA-OSET01001823-OSET01001823.1-sediment-metagenome-genome-assembly--contig:-NODE-1823-length-21430-cov-4.102609_pt1 | contig 21430 bp, 18 predicted proteins | sample MGYA00237882_ERZ534229 | MGnify/ENA primary metagenome ERZ534229 (study PRJEB26408, sample SAMN06266212) | sediment metagenome | isolation source: Hudson Canyon methane seep mesocosm | place... | reverse complement strand
AAATGGGAGAAATACTGATTTCATTTCGTTCTAAAAATAGCAAAAGTTTCTCTAAATCTCTAGTGTAACTGTCTATAGTATTTTGAGATAAACCTCTTTCAATTTTTAAATACAGTTGAAAATCCTTAATAGCATTTATCCATTTCATTATTCTGTTTTTGTAAAATTAATGTATTCCAGACTTCGGTTAATGGTATTATCATAAATTATGAGATAAAAATATCACTATACTTTTGTTTTAATATTTTATGGCATACTATTTGTAAAAGTAATTTAAATAAAAATTAAATTAATTATAATTATGAAAAGAGTGTTATTTATTGCTGTAATAGTAATTTTAGAATTAGGAAATGTTTATGCCCAAGATGTTAAATTTGGAGCTAAAGCTGGATTGAATTTGTCAAATGTTTCAATAGAAATTGAGGATGGGATGGGAACAGATGGTAAAGTAGGTTATAATTTTGGAGCATTTGCCGAAATTAGTTTATCAGAAAAATTTATTTTTCAACCTGAGTTATTATTTTCTGCTCAAGGATTTAGAATTAAACAATCAATTGATGAATTTAGTTTTGAACAAACCAATAAAATGAACTATTTAAATATTCCACTAATGTTTAGGTATGCTATATTTAATAAATTTGGATTAGAAGTTGGACCTCAAATAGGGTTTTTATTGTCTGCCAACTCAGAAATTAAAGAAACTTTTAATGGTGAATCGGAAACTTCTGATCAAGATTTTAAAGATTCTGTAAAATCTATTGATTTTGGATTAAATTTTGGGGCTTCTTACGATGTATCTGAAAATATAATTATTGGAGCAAGATATAATCTTGGATTGTCAAATATTAATAATGAAGATGGAGATGCTAATAAAATTAATAATACTGTTTTTTCATTTTCTTTAGGATATAGATTTTAACAAAATAGGAGGAATTTTATGAATAGGGAAGTTTAAACTTCCCTATTTTTATTAAAATAACCTTATTTTAGCTGCATGAAAATAATCGTAATAAACGGCCCAAATTTAAACTTACTTGGAAAAAGAGAACCACAAATATATGGTTCAGAGACTTTTGAAGATTATTTTAAAAAACTTCAAGGTAATTTCAATGATCTCGAATTATCTTATTTTCAATCAAATATAGAAGGAGAAATTATAGATAAACTACACGAAGTTGGTTTTACTTATGATGGTATTATACTAAATGCCGCTGCTTACACGCATACTTCAATAGGTATTGGAGATGCCGTTAAAGGAATTGAAACTCCTGTAGTAGAATTGCATATTTCTAATGTTCATGCACGAGAAGAATTTAGACATCACAGTTATATTGCAGCAAATGCCAAAGGTGTAATTTTTGGTTTTGGGTTAAAAGGATATGAATTAGCGATTCAGAGTTTCTTATAATTTAAATTTAGGTTTTAGTTTAGGACTGATTTAGGCTAAAGTAAAATTTGGACTGGTCTTATCATTAAAAAATAACTATTTATTTAAATTCTTTGATAAATACAAACTCTTTCTATCTATATCATTAATTCATTGTTTTGGTGTTTTCGATAATCTGTTTGAGGAAACAAAATAAACCATCATTTTTTATCAGTTGCAATGGCACTGAGTTAAGCACTTACTCAAAAATTTATATTAGAAATTGATTTTGGTTATTCAATTGGAATTAATGATACTGAAGAAACAGTTTATTTTAGACCAATGTTTGTATATAATTTGAATGAAAAAGTGACCTCACAATCAACTTTCAGTTCAATTGGGCAATAAATAGGCCTATTATATTTAATTTTTCAATAGGAGTACTTTTTAAAATGCAGTTAATTCAAATCTAAAAGCATTTTTATATCTGCTCGTTTATAATGAACGTCTTTTTCTACTTCAATTTCTTTAAAACCTACTTTTTTATAAAGATTAATTGCCGCTTTTAAACTTCTGTGTGAGTATAATGTAATACTTTTCCATTGTTTATTTTTGGCGAACTCAATGCAAAAATCTATCAATTTTTGTCCTATTTTTAGACCTTGATATTTTGGGGATACAGCCATCTTGCTTAATTCAAAATATGTTTTTTGATTAATCAGTGAAATAACTCCCACAATTTCTGAATTAAATTTAGCAAAAAATATGAACCCTCCAGGGTTTAAAACAAATTCTCTGGGATTACTTAATACTTTTTCATCATAGGACTCGATATAAAAATATTTTTTTAGCCACTCTGCATTTAAATCATAAAAGTATTTGGAATATTTATCTTCAAAAGGAATAATTTCTATTTCTTGTTTTAAGTGATTCATCATTCTGTTGGATATTTTTTCTTTTTTAATGCTATTTGACATGAGATTTTAACACTTTTTATCCGTATTTCTAATAAAATTTTCAATTTTAAAAGACCTAATATTTACATTTTCCTTCAATTTACTCTAACCTTTTTCTTCCTACTTATTTCAATTTCAATGATAAAAATAAATATCGAATAAACAACAAAATTAATAGAGGTATCGAGGCTAAAGGGAATAATTGAAATCCACTAATCCAAAATAAAGGAATAATTCCTAATAAAATTAAAAGTAGTATAAAGTATTTTTTTAACCATTTTTTTGGTCTTTTATTAAGCAATAAAATACTCATAAATAAATTAGGAGCAAATGCCCACAAAATATTATAATTATTAGGCGTTGTTGAATGGTCAGTGAAAAACCATAGAAAAACAATAAGAATTCCCACAATACCTGTAACAAAGCATAAAATAAAATCAAACCATTTTGTTCTTTTCTGTTTTTTGAAATCAAAATAAGTAATTAATAAACCAATGATTAAAATGAAACAAAAAACTAAGAGTGGATTTAATGTGCTAATAGTTTGCTTTAGCTCTTTATAATCTAATAGTTTTTCTTCCTTTTTAATTAGATTTTCAGTTTTACCATCAACTAAAACTGTACTGTGTTTGAAAACTTCATTGACATAATCAGGTAAATACATAGCTGCCTCATAATCGGCAATATGATCTAACTTATTCCCTAGGGCTAAGTTTATTCCAAAATTTCCCCAAGTGTTCCAAGGAATTTCCTTGTCCATTAATTGTCTAAAAGACTGTTTTTGATTATAATTTTTATCAGTAAAATGAACTTTATTACCTAAAACGTTTTTAGTAATATCTCTTAATTTTGTAGCACAATTATTAAAATAAGGATCATAAAAATAAGTTTCATTTCCTGGTCTAACATTATTTTCTAAAAAGATAAAATATGCTTGTTTTTGTCGTTGATTCAAGTTTAAAACCTGTTCTTTTACCCAGCGCTTATCTTTTTTGTAACTTGTTAAAAAGTATTTAAACTTGTATCTAGCCAATTTATATAATAGTTTTCCTTTTGTAAAGTTTACATAAAAATTAGGAGCATTATAGTCGAAAATTCCATAATTATAAATGATATCTATTTTGAAAACAGGATCTTTAATGCGAATAGCAGAATGGCCAAAAGCTTCATAAAGTTCAGTACCAGGACCTGCCGTAATAATACTGATTTCTGATGATTCAGAAAGATTTATTTGTGCACTTAAAACTCTTATAAACAATAAAAAAAATAAAATTAGAATGTTTTTTTTTTTCATAAAAATTTATGGTCTAAAGAAACTATAATCAAAAGTAATAGAAAAAATATTAGAAAATAAGGCATTGCCAACACTACCAATATTGGTTAATGCATAATCTAATTGAATGCCTTTATAATTAAACCCTACTCCAAAATTAGGCTGAACAGACAAAGATTTACTGTTATTGAATTCAGTGATATATTGAAAATTCCCAACGCCTAACCGCAAATAAACCAATTTATCATAATCTAATTGAATACCAAGAGCAGGATCTATACTTCCTATTTCTGAAGAAAAAATATCATTGCTTTGTTCAAAACGAACATTTAAATTTACTTCAGAAAGTAAGTTTATAAAACGACTAATTCTCCATTCTTTTGCAACACCTAATTGTAATTTGGGTTTTGTAATTTCTGTAGTTTCTGGTAATTCTTGATTTTGACCAGGAATTGCATTACTAATTTTATTGAATTCTTCTTCATCAATTGCCCAGCTATTAAAAGTGGTAGTAATATCTCTTGCCATCAATCCAAATCTCCAATTATTTCTTTCAAATTGAATACCTGCGTCAAAACCAAATCCCCAAGAAGAAGCAAAATCTCCAATAATTCTTCTAACAATCTTGGCGTTTACGCCAAATTTTACATCTTTAAAAATTAAATTTCTGGCGTAAGCAATGTTAAAAGCATAATCTGCTGCAGAAAAAAGACTAATTCTATTAAAATCAATATTCCCTTCACTATCAATAAGTTCTGTGGTGTTTAAAATATCATCAACACCAAAACGAATTATAGAAATTCCAAGAGCGCTTTCGTTATCAATTGGCATTGCAAATGCAGCGTGATTGTAATTAGCTATTCCAGCAAAATAAGAAGAGTGCATCAATGAACCTTGCATATCTTTAATGCCAACTAAACCAGCTGGATTCCAGTAAATTGAATTTACATTATTTGTAGTTGCAACAACAGATTTTCCCATGCCTAAAGCAGCAGCATCTACCCCAATATTTAAAAATTCATTTGAGTAATTTCTAAATGTTTGTGCGTTAAAAATTAATGGAGAAATCAATAAAAAAAATAAAAAATTTCTTTTCAACTGCTTAAAGTTTACAAATAACAAATATCTTAAATCCTATTAAAATAACTGTGATTTTTGATAGATATTGTTTAAACAAAATCAATCTGAATTCTTTGTTTAATAAAACGCTCAATCCTATGCTCTAACCATCTATTTTCACTTGGTTTAAAAGATGTCATAAAACCAACATGCCCACCATAATTTGTTTCTTCAAAATAGAAATATTCAGAATTTTGTGCTTCGTGATATGGGTAACAATCTCTAGATAAAAATGTGTCATCTTTTGCGTTTATTAGTAAAGTAGGTCTTTTAATGTTTGTCAAATATGGTTTAGAGCTCGCTTTTTCCCAATAGTCTTCAGGACTTTCGAAACCAAAAACGGGTGCAGTATACAAATATTCTAAATGTTTAAATTTTGTTGCTTTAAACAATTTATCTTTATCTAGTTTGTATTCAGGGAATTTGTGCGCTTTTTCTAAAATTTTATTTTTCATTGTTTTAAAGAAAACTTCCATGTATAACCTGTTTTTAAGCTTATCCATTTCTTGTTCAGCAGTTGCAATGTCTATTGGAACGGAAACTGCAACACCACCTTTTACAATATTTGAAATTTTTTTACTTTTTTCACCTAGATATTTGAGTGTTAAATTACCACCTAAGCTAAAACCGATAATAATAATATTTTTGTAATTATATTCATCTAAAAGATGATTCACAATAAAATCTACGTCTTCAGTTTTTCCACTGTGATATGTTGTAAGTAATAAATTATCCTCTCCGCTACAACCTCTTAAGTTAAGACAAACTGTATCTAAGCCAATATTATTTAAATGAATGGTGCTTGATGTCATGTACTTGGATTTAGAACTGCCTTCTAAACCGTGAATTAATAAAACTAAGGTTTCTGAACCAACAAAAGAAAAATCTAAATCGATAAAATCATTATCCCAAGTGGTAATTCTTTTTCTAGAATAATTAACTTTATCATTCATAAATAGAGGTCTGTACATGGTATTAAAATGACTATTTCTAAAAGGAATTGTTGGTAGAAAGTCAGATGAAGAAATAGGCATTTTTTTTAATTTGTACAAATATGACAAAAATTTAATAATTCAGGAAATACTAAATTTTGATTTCATACTTTAGCCCTAAAATAATGAGAAAATGAAAAAACATATTCCTAATTTATTTACTTTAGGAAACTTATTTTGTGGTATAATTGCAACTATTTTTGCTGTAAATAGTAATTTTAGATTCGCGGCTCTTTTTGTGGTTTGTGGGATATTTTTGGATTTTTTAGATGGTTTTTTAGCTCGTTTATTAAAAGTATCTGGTGAGTTAGGTAAACAACTAGATTCGTTGGCTGATATGGTTACAAGCGGTGTTGTTCCTGGAATTGTTATGTTTAAATTAATGGAATTAAATTTGTATAATGAACCCGGAATTGATTATTTGTATAAACTCTCATCTTTCTTTCATCTTCATTTAATTGGATTAGTTTTAACCTTAGGAGCTTGTTACAGATTGGCTAAATTTAATTTAGATACCAGACAATCAGATTCATTTATAGGTTTACCAACACCAGCCATGTGTTTGTTTGTTATTTCTTTGCCAATAATTCTTGAAAATGCAGATAATAATTTAGATTTAGTGAACGATTTGGTTGGTAATAATTATTTTTTAATTATAATTACCCTTGCGCTAACATATTTAATGAATGCAGAAATTCCATTATTTTCTCTTAAGTTTAAAGATTATTCATTGAAAAATAACTTTATTATATATCTTTTTTTAATTAGTTGTATAATCCTTGTTTTTTCATTATATTACATTTCAATTCCGATTATTATTATTATCTATATTATTTTATCAATAATTCAAAATTTAACTCCTAAAATTAAGTAATAATGAAGTCTGCAATTATCCCTCAAAATGAAGAAGAACGGTTACGAATTTTAGATTCATACAAAATTCTTGATACACTTCCAGAAGAGGATTATGATGCTCTAGCAAAAATAGCTTCAGCGATTTGTAATACACCAATTGCTTTAATTTCTTTAATAGACGAAGAAAGGCAGTGGTTTAAGTCAAATTATGGATTAGGAGCTAGACATACCCCAAGAGAATTTGCTTTTTGTGCGCACAGTATATTAAATCCAGATGAAATTTTTGTCGTGGAAGATGCAACCAAAGACGAACGCTTTTTTGATAACCCTTTAACTATCAATGATCCAAATGTTATTTTTTACGCTGGTGCTCCTTTGAATACATCAGAAGGACAACCACTTGGCACTTTATGTGTAATTGATAATAAACCGCGAAAATTAGATAACCAACAAAAAGAGAGTTTAAAGTTACTAGCAAAACAGGTGGTCAGTTTATTAGAATTGAGAAAGAAGAACTTAGAATTAGAAAAAACTAATACCAAAGTTATTCAGTTAAATGAACAATTAAATGATTTTGCTTACAGGTTGGCACATGATTTAAAATCACCTATTAGTGGAGTTAATTTTTTGTTAGATGTTTTAAAAAGTGATCATACAAATTTATTTAAAGAAACAGCGGCTGAGAATTATGTTAATCTGATTTCTAGTAGAATGATTTATATGGGATCTTTAGTTGATGAAATACTAGAATATTCAAAGATAAATACAGAAAACATTGTTTATGAAAGCTTTAACATTAAAAATATTTTAGATAGTATTATAACAAATATAGATTTTGAGGGTAAAATATTCTTAAATTCTGAGGATTTAGATGTAACCATAAATAGCTCTAAAATAGGTTTTGTCCAGATTTTTCAAAATTTAATTTCAAACTCAAGAAAATATTCTGATGAGGAAAAGGTACAAATTCACATTGATTTTGTAAAGGATGAAAATTATTATCATTTTATTTATAAAGATAACGGCCCTGGAATAAAAGAAAAATATTGGGATAAAGTCTTTAATATGTTTGAAACGCTAGAGGATTCTAATAACCAAAATACAGGAATAGGTTTAGCCACTGTAAAATCAATTATAAAAAGGTTAGGTGGTGAAATTCATCTAGAAAATAAAAAGGATGGAAAAAAGGGCGTTTGTTTCCGATTTCATACATCAATAAAGGACAAAAATATTTAGTATTTTTATTTGGTGTGAAAATATGTTTTTGAAGCGAATTGCTTTAATTTGTAAAAATCTTTTTCTTTTTTAATTCAAAATCTTGACCTAAGTATACTTTGCGAACCATTTCATCGGCAGCTAATTCTTCCGGAGTTCCTTCTTTTAGGATACTTCCATTATACATTAAATAAGTTTTATCTGTAATAGCTAGAGTAGCTTGTACATCATGATCTGTTATTAAAATACCAATATTTTTGTTTTTTAATTGAGCTACAATACTTTGAATATCCTCAACAGCAATCGGATCTACTCCAGCAAAAGGTTCATCTAGTAAAATGAAATTTGGATCAGAAGCTAAACAACGGGCAATTTCGGTTCTACGCCTTTCACCTCCCGAAAGTAAATCTCCTCTATTTTTTCTTACGTGGCCTATGTTAAATTCTTCAATTAAAGACTCTAATTTTATTTTCTGTTCCTTTTTTGATAATCCTGTAAATTGTAAAACAGACATAATATTATCTTCAACAGAAAGTTTACGGAATACAGATGCCTCTTGAGCTAAATAACCAATTCCTTTTTTCGCTCGTTTATACATGGCGTCGTTGGTTATTTCTTGATCATTCAAATATATATGACCTTCATTGGGTTTTACCATACCAACAATCATATAAAATGATGTGGTTTTTCCAGCTCCATTTGGTCCTAAAAGACCAATAATCTCACCTTGTTGTACTTCTAAAGAAATGCCTTTTACAACTTTCCTTTTTCCATATATTTTTTGAATATTCTCCGCTTTTAAAATCATATTTTCAAAAATAAGTAATTGTGAAATTGTTTAGTCTTGTAAAAGTATCTAATAAAATTAAAAAAAATCTTAAAACATTCCTAAACAATTTAGTTACTAAGCATTATTATCATCTTCAAGAAGTTCCCAATATTCTAGCGCTTTCCTTAAATGTGGAATCACAATTGTTCCGCCAATTAAATTTGCAATAGACATTGTCTCCATCATTTCGTCTTTAGTAACTCCATTTTTCATGGCAGATTCCAAGTGATATTGAACGCAATCATCACATCTTAAAACAGCTGAGGCCACTAAACCCAATAATTCTTTAGTTTTTACAGGAAGATGGCCCTCTTTAAACGCATTTGTATCTAGATTAAAAATTCTCTTAATAACTTTATTATCTGAAGCTAAGATTTTTTCATTCATTTTAGAACGATATTCATTAAATTCTTTAACTTTTGTAGGCATTCTTTTCTTGTTTTTTGATAACTCTTCTTGCTACTATAATTCCTATTTCATAAAGAATTAATATTGGAATAGCAACTATAACTTGACTGGCAACATCTGGAGGCGTAATAATTGCTGCTAAAATTAATACAACTACTAACGCATGCTTTCTATAACGTTTTAAGAATTCTGGTGTAATTAATCCAATTTTTGCTAAGAAATAAATTAATACCGGCAATTCAAATAAAATAGAAACTCCAAGTAACATATTTGTAACCAAACCAATATGAGACTCTAAGGTAAAGTTATTTTCAATAGCATCTGTTATTTGATAGTTGTATAAGAAATTTATAGATATTGGTGCAATCACATAAAAACTAAATAATACTCCAATAAAAAACAAAATGGAAGCAATAAATATAAATCCTCTAGATTTTTTAATTTCTTTTTTGGTTAATCCAGGTGATACAAACCTCCAAATCTCCCATAATAAATATGGGAAAGCAACAATTATTCCTAAAATTAATGAAGACCATATTGAATTCATTAACTGAGAAATAACTTTAATACTTTGTAATTTTTTATCAGCAAAAGTAATATTACAAAAATCACTATCTATACCAAATAGATTAAAAAAATCACAAAATAGTTGATAAGTGATAAAGTCTGGTTTTATATGAGCAAGTAAAAAGTTATTATAAACTTCTTCAGAGAAAATAAAAAAAAATATAGCTAAAATAAATACAGCAGCCGCACTTCTTACTAAATGCCATCTTAATTCTTCTAAATGTCCTAAAAAAGACATTTCTTTTTGTTGTTTTGCCATTAAAAAATTCCTTCTTTAATTAAATCATGTAAATGTACAACTCCTGAGTAATTATTTGAATCATCTACTGCCAAAATTTGAGTTATATTATTATTTTCTAAGGATTCTAAAGCTTCAATAGCCATGGCATCTTTATGAATAGTTCTTGGATTTTTACTCATAATTTCTTTAGCCGTAAATTTATTGATATCTGTACTTTTTGCTAACATCCTTCTAATATCGCCATCGGTAATTATTCCAACTATTTTGTTGTTATTGGTTACAGCTGTAACTCCCAAACGTTTTTCAGACATTTCTATGATAACCTTGGCAATGCTGTCATCTTTTGTAACTTGAGGTAATTCATTGTTTTCGATTAAATCTGAGACTCTTAAGTACAATCTTTTACCTAACGCTCCTCCTGGATGATATTTTGCAAAATCTTTGCTAGTGAAACCTTTTAATTTCAATAAACAAATTGCCAAAGCATCTCCCATAACTAGTTGAGCAGTTGTGCTTGTTGTTGGTGCCAAATTATTAGGGCAAGCCTCTTTTTCTACAAAAGTATTTAAAGTAAAGTCTGCATTTTTTCCTAAAAATGAGTCTAAGTTTCCAGTTATTGCAATTATTTTATTTCCATAATTTTTTATTAAAGGAACTAAAACTTTTATTTCAGGTGTATTACCACTTTTAGAAATACAAATAACCACATCATCTTCTAAAACATTTCCTAAATCTCCATGTATAGCATCCGCAGCATGCATAAAAACTGCCGGAGTTCCTGTAGAATTAAAAGTAGCTACTATTTTTGTAGCAATATTTGCACTTTTTCCAATACCAGTAAATATCACTCTACCTTTAAAATTATGGATATGAGTTACAGCATTTTCAAAGTCTGAATCTATAAAATCTGCTAACTTAGCAATAGCTTTACTTTCGGCTATAATGGTTTCTTTTGCGTTTGCAATAATAAATGAATTATCTTTCAACAGTTATGTTTTTATCAGAATAAAAAAAAGTTATATCTTTAGATATATAAAACAAGCAAATTTACTATAAAAATAGGTTTCATCAAACTATATGGTAATTGGTTTTCTTTTCTTTAAATTAATATTTATATGGATTTACATGGTCCTCTGAAAAAATTTTTTGGCTTTAACAAGTTTAAAGGATTGCAAGAAGAAGTGATAAAAAGTATTGTAAACAAAAACAATACTTTTGTAATAATGCCGACTGGCGGAGGGAAATCTCTCTGTTATCAACTGCCAGCTCTAATGAAAGAAGGTACTGCAATTGTAGTATCGCCTTTAATTGCATTAATGAAAAATCAAGTTGATGCTATTAGAGGAATCTCCGAAAATAATGGAGTTGCGCATGTATTAAATTCATCATTAAATAAGACTGAAGTAGCTCAAGTTAAAGAAGATATTTCAAATGGAATTACAAAACTTTTATATGTTGCTCCAGAATCTTTAATTAAAGAAGAATATGTTACTTTTTTAAGAACCCAAAAAATTTCTTTTGTTGCAATAGATGAGGCGCATTGTATCTCTGAATGGGGGCATGATTTTAGACCTGAATATAGGAATTTAAAACATATAATAAGGGCTATTGATAATGTGCCAGTTATCTGTTTAACAGCTACAGCAACAGAAAAAGTTCAAGAAGATATTTTAAAAACTCTTGGAATTACCGATGCAAATAGATTCAAAGCTTCATTTAATAGAGCCAATTTATTTTATGAAGTAAGACCTAAAACTAAAGAAGTAGATAAAGATATTATTCGATTTGTGAAACAACGAGAAGGTAAGTCTGGAATTATTTATTGTCTAAGTAGAAAGAAAGTAGAAGAAGTTGCACAAGTTTTGCAGGTTAATGGTTTTAAAGCTGTTCCTTATCATGCAGGTTTAGACGCCAAAACAAGAGTAAAGCATCAGGATATGTTTTTGATGGAAGATTGTGATATTGTTGTTGCAACAATTGCTTTTGGAATGGGAATAGACAAACCAGATGTTCGTTTTGTAATTCATCACGATATTCCAAAGAGTTTAGAAAGTTATTATCAAGAAACAGGTAGAGCAGGAAGAGATGATGGAGAAGGATATTGTTTGGCCTTTTATGCTTATAAAGATATTGAGAAGTTAGAGAAATTTATGGCAAGTAAACCTATAGCTGAACAAGAAATAGGTCACGCTTTACTTCAAGAAGTTGTTGGTTATGCTGAAACCTCAATGAATAGGCGTAAATATTTATTACATTATTTTGGCGAAGATTTTGACGAAATAAATGGAAAAGGAGCTGATATGGATGACAATTCAAGAAATCCTAAGAAAAAGCATGAGGCTAAAGAAAATGTTGTTAAACTTTTACAAGTTGTAAAAGATACATTGCAAAAATATAAAGCTAAAGAAGTTGTTAACACCTTAGTTGGTAAAGAAAATGCTTTATTAACTTCACATAAAACACATTTACAGCCATTTTTTGGTATTGGTAAAGATAAATCAGCTCCTTATTGGATGGCGTTAATCCGTCAAGTTTTGGTGGTTAATTTTATCAAAAAAGAAATAGAACAATATGGCGTTGTAAAATTAACAGATTTAGGTAGAGAATATTTAGATAATCCAACTTCTTTTATGATGACAGAAGATCATTCTTATTATGAGAATGATGATAATTCTATTATTATAAATTCTAAATCTTCCGGAGCAGCAGCTGATGCAAAGCTAGTTAAATTACTTAAAGATTTAAGAAAGAAAGTAGCAGTGAAACTTGGTGTTCCGCCTTTTGCAGTTTTTCAAGATCCTTCTATAGATGATATGGCTTTAAAGTATCCAATTACTACAGATGAATTGGCCAAAGTGCATGGAGTAGGCGAGGGTAAGGCAAGAAAATTTGGAAAGGATTTTGTCAAGTTAATAAGTTTGTATGTAGATGAAAATGATATTTTGAGACCTGATGACTTAATTGTAAAAAGTACTGGGGTTAATTCTGGATTAAAACTTTTTATAATTCAAAATACGGATAAAAAATTGCCTTTAGATGATATTGCTAAATCCAAAGGATTAGAAATGAGTGATTTGATTAAAGAGATGGAGAGTATTATTTACTCTGGAACTAAAATTAATATTGATTACGCACTTGATGATTTGTTAGATGAAGACCAACAAGAAGATATTCATGAGTATTTTATGGAGGCTGAAACTGATAATATTGAAACTGCTCTAGAAGAGTTTGATGGAGATTATGACGAAGAAGAATTGCGTTTAATGCGTATTAAATTTATCAATGAGGTTGGGAATTAAAATCGATTTTTCTAATCAATAGTAGGTTTAACTAAAAACATCAATATTTAAAATTTCAGTTCAAAATATAATAGACTTTTTTACAGTTCTTAGGATGAAAATATTTAATTTTTAAACTATTGGTATTTTAACTTAAATAGGAGTCTGTAGATAAAGTTAAAGAGTAAGTACTGTTATTATGATACCAAGAAATATTGCACCGAACTTTTGCAAATTAAACTTATGATTTTCTGTACTTTCAAAAAGAATGATTGTAGAAATATGAAGAAATACGCCTACTATAAAAGCAGTCATTTCTGTAGAATATGTTGTGAAAAATAAAATTTTATCCCCTAAAAGAAGCCCTAAAGGACTCATTAGAGCGAAGGTCAGTAAAAATGCAAATACCATTTTTTTTGAATATTTGGCATGAATTAAAAAGGTAGTTAATACAATAGCAATTGGAATTTTATGCACAACAATTGCCCAAAGCAGGTTGTCATCGACTTTATGAATTGGTAAACCTTCAGAAAAAGCATGAAAACATAAACTAATAAAGATTAAAATAGGAAATTTAGATTCATCTGAATCTACATGCATATGACCATGTTCAGCGCCGTTAGAAAAGAATTCTAAAACAGACTGAAACATTATTCCGATCAAAATAAATATACCAACCCTTTTATAGTTATTTGTTTCTTGATAAATTTCTGGTAATAAGTGTAAAATAGTTACTGAAAGTAAGTAAGCACCACTAAAAGCTAACAATAAGTGCACTATTTTTTTTTGAGGTTTTAATATAAAAACTAAAATAGAACCAACAAAAACGGATAATATTAATAATATATAACTCATTTTGCAACCAAAATTAATCTATCAGAAGTTTTAGCCTTGAATCCCTTCAAATTGTAGTCACCAAAAATATTGACTATAGTAAAACCCACTTTATTTAGATAAGAAGTCATTTTATCTAAATCTAAATATTTTACTTTTTCAGTATAAGAATGTTGTTTTTTATCAGCAAAAAAAGAAATATGTTTTAATATAAATCCATTTTTAATTTCTCTTTTAATATGGAAAGTAATATCATCTACAGTTTTAATTTCTTCCTCAACTAAAGTCAGTTTTACTTTTTCAGCATTTAAAAAATCAAAAACAAAGGAACCATCTTTATTCAATCCGTTTTTTATGTTCTTTAGAACTTGAATATCATCATTGTCATCATCAAAATAACCAAAACTTGTAAATAAGTTGAAAACGGCATTATAAGAATTGTCAAAAGAATTACGCATATCATGTACTTTAAATTTTAAAGTATGGTTCTCGAATTGTTTCGCCAGTTTTATACTATTCTTAGCTAAATCTCCACCAGTTACTTTATAACCTAAAGAATTTAAAAATATGGCGTGGCGTCCTTTACCACAAGGTAAATCTAAAATATGGCTAGTTTTTGGTAAATTTAAAAATGAAGTTATATTTTTCATGAATAACTGTGCATCTTCATCATTTCTATCCTTATACAAAGTATGATAGTAAGAAGTATTAAACCAACTCGTAAACCAATCGCTTTTTTCCATATCTTTAATAAGTCCGTAAAAGTAACTAAATCTTACTTTAGAAAAAATGAAATTCAGTATTTCTGAAATATCCTTTTTTAAAATGTACTTTTGCGACCAATTATATGAGTATGAATAGAGATTTTAAAATGACAGCAACCACACTTTTTGGTTTGGAAGGTGTTTTGGCAAACGAGCTTAAAAAATTAGGAGCCCAAGACGTAAAAGAAGCTGTAAGAAGTGTTTCTTTTAGAGGGGATAAAGGTTTTATGTATAAAGCAAACATTGCTTTAAGAACTGCAGTGCGAATTTTAAAACCTATTAAAGTTTGTAAAGTTTATGACGAAGAGGATTTATATGAAGCTATTCAAAAAATAAAATGGGAAAACTTTTTAGATGCAGATGGTACTTTTGCTATTGGTGCAGTTGTTAATTCTAAAAATTTCACGTCTAATTCACATTATATTGCTCTAAAGTCTAAAGATGCAGTAGCAGATTATTTTAGACACAAATATCATAAAAGACCAAATGTAGATTTAAAATATCCTGATGTAAAGATTCATATTCACATTCAAAAAGAATGGTTAACTGTTTCTTTAGATTCTTCGGGAGATTCATTACATAAACGTGGTTATAGAACCGCAACTAATATTGCACCAATTAACGAAGTTTTAGCAGCAGGTATGGTTTTACTCTCTGGTTATACAGGTGATGAAAATTTTATTGACCCAATGTGTGGTTCAGGAACAATTTTAATTGAAGCAGCCATGATTGCTAACAATATTCCAGCAAATATCAACAGAAAATTATTTGCTTTTGAAAATTGGAAAGATTATGATGAGGATTTATATTTTACAATCCAAGATGCTTTATTAAAGAAAATACGTTCTTCTCATTTTAAAATTATGGGTTTTGACAAAGCGCCTTCAGCTGTTCAAAAAGCAAAAGCGAATATTATTTCTGCTAATTTAGAAGAATTCATTGGTGTACATCATGTGAATTTTTTTAATTCTACAAAAGAAGTTTTTGGTAATACTACTATTTTATTTAATCCACCTTATGGAGAACGTTTAAATATAGATGTTCAGGAGTTTTATAAAAAAATAGGTGACACTTTAAAGCACAATTATCCTGGTTCTATTGCTTGGTTGATTACTTCAGATACTGACGCATTAAAATCTGTTGGTTTGAGAACTTCCAAAAGAATAGCAATGAAAAATGGAGATTTAGATTGTAAGTTTGTTAAATACGAATTATACGAGGGTTCTCGAAAACTAAAGTCTAATAGTAAAGATTTTGAGAGTGATAATTAATTTTTGTGATTTTAAAAATGAAGTCATTAACATCTAAATATTTAAAATAGTATTTATTTAAAAGTAATTGATTCTTTAACAAACTTTTAAACAGAAGAGATATAGAATTACTTTATATTTCATATTTAAAATGACCTTCTTACAGTATATCAAAAATTTAATATCTTTATTATAATAATTATTGTAACACTAGTTTAGTCCATGCTTTAGGCTTTTCTAACATTAAAAAATGCCCACAATTTTCCATCCATATTAGTTCATTGTTTTGAATTTCTTTATGTAATAATTCCGCAATTATAGGCACTGCAATTGGATCATTTTTTGCCCAAACAATTCTTGTTGGAATCTTTGTTTCTTTTAAAGCCCCAATCCACCTATGCCAAAAATAATAACGTTCATTAATATAGTTTGTTAACTGATGAATTACTTTTCTGCCTTCATTATTTTCTAATTGAAACCACATTTCTTTCAATTCTTGGTCAGTTACTTTTGTTTTATCAAAATAAATATTACCCATATTTTTTTTAAAAATCGAGTAATTGGTTAGTTTTGCAATCCACTTACCTGTAATTTTACTTTTTAATAATTTTTGAATAATTCTTAATTTAGAATGCTCTATATGAATAGAACCATTGCATAAAATCAATTTATTTATTTGTAAATTAAGTAGCCTTTTATTGTGTCTTACTAAAATTTCTGTGGCAACAGAAGTACCATAATCATGAGCTAGAAGAGTTACTTTTTTTAAGCCCATTTGATTCCAAAGTTGTAATGCCAAATCGGCTTGTTCTATTAAAGAATAAGAATAATCTAAAGGTTTGTCAGAAAATCCAAAACCTAAATGATCATGAATAATAACTCTATATTTTTCAGAAAGCTTTTCTAAAACTTTATGATAATCGAAGGAGGAAGTTGGGTAACCATGCAGTATCACAAGAGTTTCTTGAGAATTAGAGTTATTATCTGTAGAAGAAATTAATTTTGAATTATTTTTATTAGAATCTATTACAAAAATATTTCTATTGAAAATATTTACGAAACTCCCTTTATTTTTCCATTCTTCTGATGTCATTTTGTTTATAAATTTATGAATACAATGTAGTGAATTTTATGTAGTTTTGAGTGTTCTCTAAAAAACATAATTATTCCATTTATAGACGTCATATTACCCATTCCTATTCAGAAAACTTTTACGTATTCTGTTACTAATGAAGAAGCTAACTTTCTGCAAAAGGGAATGCGCGTTGCTGTTTCTTTTGGAAAGTCAAAAATATATACAGGTTTAGTTTTTAAAATTCATCAAAATGCACCAACTTTATATGAAGCAAAAGAGATTCATCAAATTTTAGATGAAACTCCGATAGTAAATTCAACGCAGTTGAAACATTGGCAATGGATTGCAGATTATTATATGTGTGCTTTAGGAGATGTTTATAGAGCTGCATTACCATCTGCATTTTTATTAGAAAGCGAAACCATAGTTTATAAAAATGAAGCTTTTTCCAATGAAGATATTTTAGCGGACAATGAATTTTTAATTTTTGAGGCTTTACAACATCAATCACAATTAACGATTCATCAAATTGTAGCTATTTTAGATAAGAAAAAAGTGATGCCAATTGTAAATGAATTGATTAAAAAATCAGCCATTTATATTAAAGAACAGATCTACGAAACGTATAAACCAAAATTGGTAAAATATGTTCGTTTAAATAAAAAGTATAATTCTGATAAAGGTTTGAATAATTTATTAGAAAAATTATCCAGAGCAAAAAAGCAAAAAGATGCAATATTATCGTTCTTTCAATTAACATCAACTAAAAAACCAGTTAAAACAAAGGACTTAGAAACTAAAGCAAATGTTTCTTCATCCATTTTAAAATCTTTGGTAGATAAAAATATTTTTGAATTTTATCACATTCAAACAGATAGAATCAATTTTAATGGAGAAACAAATGCACTTAAATCTTTAAATGAATTTCAAGAAAAGGCTCTTTATGAAATCAAAGAAACTTTTAAAAATAGGGATGTAACACTTTTACATGGAATTACAAGCTCTGGTAAAACCGAGGTGTACACAAAATTAATTCAAGAGGTTTTAGATGCGGGTAAACAGGTCTTATTCTTATTACCAGAAATAGCATTAACAACTCAAATTATTACCCGTTTACAGTTTTATTTTGGTGATCAAATTTCTGTATTTCATTCCAAATACTCAATGAATGAAAGAGTAGAAGTCTGGAATAACGTATTAGAGAATAAAACAAAATCACAAATTATTTTAGGAGCAAGGTCTTCCATTTTTCTACCTTTTTCAAATTTAGGTTTAATTGTGGTTGATGAAGAGCACGAAACTTCATACAAGCAATTTGAACCTTCACCAAGATACAATGCTAGAGATGCAGCTATTGTTTTGGCAAAAATACATCAAGCAAAAATAGTATTAGGTTCTGCAACTCCATCTTTAGAAAGTTATTTTAATGCACAACAAAATAAATATGGTTTTGTGGAATTAAATAGACGTTTTGGAAACGTTCAACTTCCAAACATTGAGTTGATAGACGTAAAAGAAAAGCACAGAAAAAAAGAGATGAAAGGCCATTTTTCTGATAGATTACTTAAACTGATTCAGGAAGCCTTAGATGAAAAAGAACAAATTATTTTATTTCAAAATAGACGAGGCTATTCACCAATTGTAGAATGTAAAACCTGTGGTGTTTCTCCTCAATGCCCAAATTGTGATGTTTCTTTAACCTATCACAAATTTAAAAATGAGTTACGTTGTCATTATTGCAATTATTTACGAGCAATGCCAAACTCTTGTGCGGCTTGTGGAAGCAATACTTTAGATACCAAAGGTTTTGGAACGGAACAAATAGAATTAGAACTAAAAGAGTTGTTTCCTGATTTTAAAATTGGTAGAATGGATTTAGACACAACTCGTGGTAAATTTGGTTATCAAAAAATAATAGGTGCTTTTGAAGCTCGAGAAATTGATATTTTAGTGGGTACGCAAATGCTGTCTAAAGGTTTAGATTTTGAAAATGTTTCTTTAGTAGGAATTTTAAATGCTGATACAATGTTAAATTTCCCAGATTTTAGAGCGCATGAAAGGGCTTATCAAATGATGGTGCAAGTTTCTGGTAGATCTGGTAGAAGTAAAAAGCAAGGTAATGTAGCCATTCAAACGTATAATCCTTACCATCAAATATTACAGCAAGTTTCAATTACAGATTACAAAACAATGTATAAGGAACAATTACAAGAGCGTTGGCAATATAAATATCCACCTTATTTTAGGTTGATAAAAATTACACTAAAACATAGAGATTATAATAAAGTAGATAGCGGAGTCAATTGGTTATTTAAGGCTTTATATAGTTCTTTTGGAGAAAATGTTTTAGGGCCTACGGCGCCTGCAATTGCTAGAATTAGAAATCAATACATAAAAAATATAGTTATTAAAATTCCTCCAAAACAAAATTTGGTAAAAACAAAAAATCAAGTTTCTAAGATTAAAAATACATTTGAAGCGGTGAAGAATTTTAGACCTATTCGCTTTATTATTGATGTGGATGCTTATTAGATTTAACATCTCAATCCAGTACTGCAAGTTTTGTTTTTAAAAGTAAACCTTCAAATACTTTTATACTTTTATTTTTGAAAACAACCTTTTTAAAGCTTCTTTTATCTTTGTTTTTAGAGAGGATAAAAAAAACAATTTGTATATTTTTAAAAAAAATGTGAGGGTTTAAGTTTAAAAAGAAATTTTATCCAATTGTATTTTTAAATTCTTGATATTTAATTCAAAAACTTTAATTTTTTTAGATTGATTTGGTTTACCCCAATTATAGTAGGTGGTTAGTTTCAGAATAGTAGACTTATATTGTTTATTTCCCAAATAAGTAAGATTTACTAACCAAGGACTATTTTCTATCTTTTCTATCATAAATTCTTTAGATGTATATCCCTTTAATTTCTGATCTAAAATTAAATCACTATTTGTATTCAAAGAGTTTTCTACTCTATATACTTGCTTATTTGAATTTACAAACTCCCAAATGAATTCTGCTTCAGATGTATTCCATTCAAAAACAAATCTAACATCACTTTGTATGACTTTATCAGTATCAAACATTTTTAAAGCTTCTGTAAATGAAGTATCTTTTTTTCTTTGTAAATATGTATAAATCATTTCAGAATTTAGAATATCACCAATATCATTTTTATCGATTTTAAGACCTTTTAGAAAATAATATTTATAAATTTTCCAAGCATTTTTGTAGTTTTTAAGTTCTAAATAACTATTTGCTAAATCTCTGTAGGACTGAGCGTGATTAGGTCTTAGTTTGGCAATTTTTTTATAAATATTTATTGCTTTTCTACCTTCGTTTAATTCTTGATATTTAAAAGCTATTGTTTTTAAGTCTTCAATATTATTTTCCGCAAATTTTTCAAAATCATTCATTATTTTCAAAATCAGACTTTTCTCGTTATACTGTTTTTGAAAGAGAGTAATGATTTTAAAATGAAAGTTATTTTTGTAATAATTTAAATCGTATTCATTTCTGTATTTTATGTAAGCATTTTTAGAAGTTAAAATACCATCGTACTGAGTGAGATAATCAGGTTTCCCTACTTCAATATATTCATAATTATTAGCATCATTCTGATAAAACTCTTTGTTTGTGTAGGCGTTATTTTCTTTAGAACCTTTTTTACGCCTTCTTGGATCAGATTTAGTGCTAATAATAATTACACCAGCCGCACCAGCTTCACCATAAGAATTTGTAGCACCTAAAGAACTTAATACTGCTATATGGGCTATTTGACTTACCTCAAATTGTGGGGTAATATCAGTTATTGCACCATCAATATCCCATAAAACAGGTTTATTGTTAGATTGAATAGATCCTGATGGTCTTAAAAATATTTGTTCTTCTCCAAATCTATTTCTTTTAACCCTTACACCAGAGACTTTTCCTTGAATTGCTCTAATTACATTGAATGCAGCAGGACTTAAATCTTTACCATTAATATATTTAACACCAAAACCAGAAGACTTTACGTTAATGTTATTCCTACCTAATTGAAGTATTTCATTAATATTGTCTTCTCGATTGTATCTTTTAACCTTAGATTTGACTTTTATGTTAAACTCATCTAGTAAATTATCATCTACTTTCATATTTACGTTTAAAATAGTTGTAATATCTTCTATGTAAATTTTAAGTGGTTTAAGACCCAAATAATTAAATATTAAAATTTCACCAACTTTTGCTTTGATTTTAAAAAAACCTTTATCATTGGTTGTTGTACCTTTTTTTTGATTACTTGTAAGTGATATATTTACTGAAGATAAAGGTTTGCTTTCAAAGTATACAAAGCCGGTAATAGTTTTTATATTATTGTCAGATTCAGATTGAGAAAAAGAAACAATACTTGTTAAAAAGAAGAGATAA
>ENA-OSET01001821-OSET01001821.1-sediment-metagenome-genome-assembly--contig:-NODE-1821-length-21447-cov-3.885119_pt1 | contig 21447 bp, 15 predicted proteins | sample MGYA00237882_ERZ534229 | MGnify/ENA primary metagenome ERZ534229 (study PRJEB26408, sample SAMN06266212) | sediment metagenome | isolation source: Hudson Canyon methane seep mesocosm | place... | reverse complement strand
GTATCTTATATTGCGGGTGTTACTGCTCCTGCAGGTAAGCGTATGGGTCATGCTGGCGCTATTATCGCGGGTGGTAAAGGTACGGCAGATGAAAAGTTTGCTGCACTCGAAGCTGCGGGTGTAAAAACTGTACGCTCACTAGCTGATATTGGTGTTGGGTTAAAAGAAAAAACGGGCTGGTAGTTTTTACCTACACGTTAAAAAAGGGGCTGTTATCAGCCTCTTTTTTTTGCCTGTTATTTTGCTATTTTTGATTAGTGCCAGCCGCTGTCAAAGATAATGCGTCTGTAAATGTTCTTGTGCAGGTTTTTCTGTCAATTTATTCAGCTGCCAAATGTTTGTTGTCGATCGTTATGCGGTGTACTTCTGAGCTATCCGGTCTAGACTAAACTCATTAGGGTATTAAAGGAGTGTTATAAAAGGTGAATAATAAGTGAAGGGTTTACATGGTTGGATGCGAGCAATTAAAGGATCTAAAGCGGCGGTTCTTTCAACCTTATTAAAAGAACTTGATCGTGTCACTGCATCTGATGATTCTTCGGGTAAGCAATTAGCTGACCTTATATTGAAAGATGCGAGCTTAACTTCAACCGTTATTCGAATCGCCAATGCTGTTACGTTTAACCCTAGCGGTGTACCGGTGACAACCGTCAGTCGAGCTATTTTGAATATTGGTTTTAAACATATCCGCTCTTTATGTTTGTCTATTAAAGTCCTCGAAGCAGTGCTAAAAGAATCGCCATCGCCAATGTTGGTCGCTATGTTAGCTAAATCACTGCATGGTTCGAATCAGGCAAAAGCCTTATGTCCTGACTTACCCCCTTCGCAACAAGAAGAAGTGTTTGTTGCCTCTTTGCTGGGACATTTAGCTGAATTATTGGTGCTTGGCTCCACTGAAGATGAAGTCAAAGTATTCATTAATGAGATTGAAGAAAGCTCCACGGGTATTGAAAAGAATCGCTTTGCTGAAAAGCACTTAGGTGTGAGCTTCTCTCGTTTGTCGAAAACATTAATGAAGCAATGGCGAATAGATGGTTTGGTTAATGAGGTGTTATCTGGTGCAGATTCTGAAAGCCCCTTGGTTGAGGCGGTGAAACTTGGTGATGAGATCAGTAGGGCGGCCTTGCTAGGGTGGGACTCAATAGAATTTAAAGATATTATGGCGCGTGTGGCAGAGTTTAGAAAAATTTCGATCAAAGATGCCCAAAAGGCTGTGTTAGCTACAGCGGATGAAACGGCTGTGATGATTGCGGAGTATGGGAAACAACTTCTTGTTAATCATATACCTACGAGTAAGAGGCCCTATAAACCCAAAAAAATTAAAGAAGTCTCTGTTAGTAAGAAATTAATTGAACCAGATTCCGACTTTCAATTGAATACTTTGCAGCAACTTTCAGAAATAATGATAGCTGATTTCAATATCAATACCGTCTTTAAAACGATTCTTGAAGGCATTAATAAGGGCGTAGGGCTAGAGAGAGTAGTGCTTGCGATTTTTGATAAGACACATAATAAAATTTCTGCAAAATATGTTTCGGGTAGTGGAGTGGATACTTGGCGAGAAAAATTTGTGATTCCGTTTCAAAAAAGTCGTACAGGATTCTTGTTTAATATGTTCGAACGAGATGAAATTATTTGGCGTGGAAGTGTCGAGTCTGCTGAATTTGGCTCATTCAGTACCAATAATATTCAAGGTATTACTAAGCAAAAGATTTTTTTTATCGCACCACTTGTAGCAGGTAAAAAACGCATCGGTTTTATCTACGCCGATATGGGAGAAAGCTCACGCGAATTAAGTTTGCAACACTTTGAAGGTTTTAAGCGCTTTATTCAGCAAGTCAGATTAGCGTTGACCGTATTAGCGAGTAGGCAGAAAAAATGAACTCAGTGAGTACTTCTATCTACCTTCATTTAATTGGAGATTATGGGCTAATTCAACTATTTGTTAGATCAACGTAGATTGTTAATTTTTGTCCAGGTTGAAGATATTTTTTTCTATTAAGTTTGTTCCAGCTCACTAAGTCTTTTATCAGTACGCCAAATTTGTCAGCGATTCTCGCTAGGGAGTCCCCCTTTCGAACGCGATAACCAATACGTTTTATCATTTCGCGTTTTTGCATTAGAGCGGGGGTAGCTGGTTCAGCGATCTGGCCCTCCTTTTTAGACCAAATTAAAAGCTCCTGCCCTGGCCTGATTGGGTCTCTTGGCGCCATTCCATTCCATTTAGCCAATGATCTTACACCCACTTTATGTGCGCGCGCTAAATCCCAAATGGTATCGCCCGACTTTACTTTGTAAACAATCTTCGAGCTATTTTTAGCGCCTTTTAGGGTGCTTTGTTTACTTTTGAGTCGATTGTGTCGGCTTAGATCATAATAACTTTTTCCCTTAGATGCGATGGGAATGAGAAGCTTTTGTTTTTCTTTAATCATGTTCGACTTTAATTGATTAACCTGCTTAATCAATTTAGGCGTCGTGTTGAATTTTTTCGAGATGCGAATTAATGAATCTCCTCGTTTAACGCTATAACGGTTCCAGTTGAGTCTTTTTTCGGGTGGAAGCGTTAACAGTTGTTTTCTGAAAAAATCGGCTTGTTGAATAGGGACCAAAAGCCTGTGGGGGCCACTGGGGGCACTGGCCCACTGATTGAATCCAGGGTTAAGCTTATAAATTTCACTAATATCAACTTTAGCTAATGCGGCTGCTTGCGCCAAGTCTATTTGAGCAGTCGTTTTCACCACGGAAAAATAGGGTTTATCGACAATGGCGGGTAAGTCGATACCATACGCGGAAGGTGTATTGACAATTTTTGCAAGCGCTAATAATTTAGGTACATAAGCTTTTGTTTCTTTAGGAAGTTTTAAGGACCAGAAATCAGTGGGTTTATTTTTCTTTTTATTTCTTTTGATGGCTTTACTAACCCTGCCTGAGCCCGAATTGTAGGCTGCTAGGGCATGTAACCAATTACCATCGAATATTCTATTAAGGTAGCTCAAATACTCAAGAGCGGCCTTTGTAGAGGCTAAAACGTCTCTTCGGCCGTCATACCACCAACTCTGGTGCAATCCATAAATTTTGCCGGTACCGGGGATGAATTGCCACAAACCTGAGGCACGGCCATGGCTGTAAGCAAATGGATCGTAGGCGCTTTCGACAAAGGGTAGTAATGCGAGTTCCATCGGTAGCTTGCGTTTCTTCGCCTCTTCAACAACATGATATAAATATCGCGCCGAGCGTTTGAAAGTGCGATCTAAATATTCAGGGTTACGAAGATACCAATTTAATTGGTTCTGGATGCGTTTGTTGTCTAGTGTGAGGTCTAGTTTGAAGTGCAACGTTAAGCGGTCAACTAAGTTGTTGTTGGTCGCCTCTGCGTCTTTATCCCGTTGGGCTTTAAGCTCTTTATTAACGCGTTGTTCTAGATCATTTGTAGGTGTGATGAATCCGTAATCAGAGAAATCGGCATTGGTTTTTTTAGGTGGAATTAACGCCGCTAGATTAAATTTCTCTTCATTCTTATTTTGCAATACATCTAAACTGGGTAACTTAGACTGTTTTGGGTTATTGACTAGAAAAGGGCTTTTAGTTAACAAGTCCAAGATTCGGTCTGAGCTGTTGCTAGGGCTATTACTTAGCGTCTTTCGTGCAGTCGAAGGTGTTTTTGCTGATCTAACGTTAGTTGATGCAGTTTTAGTAGAGACACTTTTCTGAGATTTTATTTGTTTACTGACAGATTTTTTACTTGAGGTTAGCTCAGGTGCTTTATGTTTGTTTTGTAGAGTGGTGGGTTCTGTAGGATGGGCAGTGGACTCACTTTCCTTTGCGGGCGCAGCCTGAGAATGCGTGTTAGTAACAACAGGCTGAGGCTGTATATTCTCATTCTTAACCAGTGAATGGGAAGAATCAGTATCCTTAGAAATCCAGTTCAAAGTAGAACATGCAGAAAGTAAGGTAATTAATATCGTAATAAAAAAATGGCGCATAAGGAAAGAGGGCGTCAGTGAAGTGATAAAAGCTTAAGCTCGAAAAGGTCTTCAAGTCTATTGTTATGAGCTCGGTGGGTCAACGAGCTTTTAACAGTATTTTAAAAATGTAATGATATTGTGAACCGGTCTTCTTTCCTTAACGCATTCCATATGAAACAAGGAATGTTAAATTGGGTGCGAAATATCTTTAGGGTACGCCTATATTTTTGAAATTTGCGTAAAAAGCAGCGAGTGAGAACCCAGTTGATTGCATGCTCTAGGTAATATTAAAATGTTTGGAATAATCGTATAGTGTACTGAATCATGGAGGTGGGGATATGAGGTTAGATTTTGAAAGTGGTTCAGATGGAATGCTCAGTCGCCAAAAACAGTTAGAGTTTTGGTTTCAGAGTGCGCTAGGGAGAAGCTTACTAGCGGATCAGCGGCATAATATAGAGCTTAAAATTCAGAAACTATTTGGCTTTCATCAGGCTGAGTTAGCTGTTTCTCATAGAGTACCCGTAGGTAATCCAAGTAGTTTAGGGCATAAATTTTATATCTTGCCTGAGTGGGAGCAGGACTTGCCGGAGAACACTATTATCTCATCCTCTGATGAAATAGCGCTTGAAAGTGATATGGTTGATTTGGTGGTCATGCATCATTCCTTGGATTATTCAGATAACCCACATCAAACCTTGCGAGAGGCCTCTCGAATATTGAAGTCAGGTGGCCACCTTATGTTAATTGGTTTTAATCCTCTTAGTTTATGGGGGGGGCGAAAATTGTTTCGTCGCTCAAAGGACGCACCTTGGAATAACCGGTTTGTATCAGGTAAGCGCGTTGAAGACTGGCTGACTTTATTAGATTTTAAGGTGTCTGGTTTAGATTACCATTTTTATGGATTGCCTTATAATCACCACAGTTTAATGAATCATTTTATGTGGCTGAATAAAGTTCTGAATACTAAAGTGCCCTTAGGTGCGTATTATACGGTGCTGGCTCAAAAACAGGTTGGTTCCCGTGTCAATATAGCGCCGGGCTGGCAACGTAGAGCAAAAGTCGTCGGCATGCCGCTCTCAAAAGTGACCAAAACCAGCGCTAATAAACTCAGCGAGGTTCACAATCCTTGAACAGGTCTTTTTATAAATCCAACATTTTATTATCCAATTTTTATAGGAGTTAAGTAGTGAGACAGGTAGTGCTTGATACTGAAACAACAGGTATTAACCCTAAGTTAGGTCATCGAATCATTGAGATTGGTTGTGTTGAAATGGTTAACAGGAAACTTACAGGGAATCATTATCATGTTTATATCAATCCTCAGAGGGTGGTGGAAGAGGAAGCTATCGGCGTTCATGGTATTACTAATGAGTTTTTGACAGATAAGCCGCTATTTCATGATATTGCCGAAGAGTTCTTAGCATATGTTAAGGGTGCAGAGTTAGTGATCCATAACGCGCCTTTTGATGTGGGTTTTATAAATCATGAATTTGCAATGCTAAGGCAAAAGCTGAACCCAATTGAGTCGTATTGCGGTGTACTGGATACGTTGGCGATGGCCAGAAAAAAGCATTCAGGTCAGAAAAACAGTCTTGATGCGTTATGTAAACGCTATGGAATTAATAATAGTCATCGGGAATTGCATGGTGCCTTGTTGGATGCAGAAATTCTAGCGGATGTGTACCTTTTATTGAGTGGTGGGCAAACAGCATTATTGCTAGATAAAGAAGATGGTAGTGGCGCGGGAGGTCTGGATATAAGACGACTTTCAAGTGTGAGGGAGGCTTTATCTGTTGTTAAAGCGAGTGGTCCAGAATTATCAGAGCACGCGCTTTACTTAGACTCCCTCAGGAAAGGAGCTGAGGCTATCGTATGGGATCTGTGATTAAAAATGTGCAATACTCACTTATTGTAATACTTTGATTTACGAAAACAAACACAGCCAAACTTGTTAAGCACCAAAAATATGATATAAATTAATATGAAAGGGTATTTTTTTAATCTTGTTTTTTAAGTTACATTGATAGAAATTTTCATTAACGAAATTAGGTTGAGACAATTTTGAAGCATGTTTTTGTTTTACTGAACTGGAATTGTTACCTATGGCGATAGCGTCACCTAACATTAGTTCAATTGAACTGGTACAACCAGAAATTGAAACCACAATCCATCGAGCTGAACAGAGTCTTGAGAGATTTCAAGAAAATCGGGATAGTGGCGAAGATCTACAGAATTGTATTGATTACCTCAATCAACTCCGTGGAATATTTGTACTAGTGGAAGTACAAGCTTGTGTCTTGTTGTGCCAGGAATCGGTTGCTTTGGCCAATGAGTTGCCGGTTGGTGCAAATGACGATAAAAATGGACTACTGACAAATTTAAGTAATGCTATTTTTATTCTTAGGCGCTACACAGAATATTTTTGTCAAAAGAAAATAGATCACCCTGAATTACTCTTACCTATCATCAATGAACTTCGAATTGCGCGAAAATCTAAACCATTTCCTGAATCTCATTTCTTTGAGTTTTCACCTAGCAAAGAAATTGACGCAAGCGCTTTATGGGGATTAACCGAAGAGAGTAAGCTTGAAGACTTTGAACACCATGCCAAGCGTTTTAGGCATATGTATCAAGTAGGTTTACTTGATATGTTGCGAGACCGAAACACTAAGATTAGTTTAAGTTTATTGGGTCGTGCTGCGCGTGGCTCTTTAAAGCTTTGTGCCGGCGACCCTCTTTCTCAGTTTTGGGCCTTAGTCAACTTGGTTTGCGAGACTATACTAAATGAAGAAATGGCAACAGCCGATTTGAGAAAACGTTTGTTCATGAAGGTAGAAAAGTACCTACGTGAAATGGCATTGGTCGGTAGTGTTGTTACCAGTAAATCGGCACCGGACTCCTTAACAAAAGAACTTCTTTATATATTGGCCCTGAGTGGCTCTGAATCGGAAAATGTTAAAAAGGCGTTGGAGGCTTACGACGTTACAACCCTCGATTTCACAGAAAAAACACTCAATGCCGAGAGTAAGCGACTATTTGGTCCTGGTGCAGATGTTTTGCGTTCTTTGTCCAGTGCATTGCAAGAAGAAATGAGCCAATTAAAAGATAAATTAGATATTTTAGAGCGCAGCGGTGATCCAAAAGTTGCAGATATCGACTTTATCTGTGGTGTGTTTGACAGACTCAGTTCTACACTGATGATGTTAGATTTGAGTAATATAAGTATCGCGTGTGATCAGCAAGCCACGCGTTTGTCAGGCTGGAAAGAGTCATTAGATTCTGTTTCAGAGCAGGAGTTGCTTTCAGTAGCTGACGCTATATTAGGTATAGAGCAAGCGATTAAACGCTTTGAAGAAACCGGTATCCAGAGTGAGATTGAAGTCGTTTCAAGGGAAAATTCGGATGAAATTCCTTACTTGGCTGAAGCTATACTTGTCGTTATTGAGGAGTCTATATCTGGTTTGGCTTTAGCTAAGCGTTCAATTACTTCATACATAGAATCTAAAGGCGATAAACTACATTTAGCAAATGTTACGCTTGTAATGGACTGTATTAGAGGTGCAATGGTCGTTACAGAGCACGATCGTGTTGCAAGGATTGTTATTAATTGCATAGATTGCATTAGAGTTGAGTTATGCGAAAGTGAGGTGCTTCCGGATGACCGAATTCTCGAAACACTTGCTGATGCACTAACGTCATTGGAGTATTACATCGAAAGTATGCTTGTTTCTGAGACTGAAAATGATGCCTTGTTAAAGCTTTCTGAAGAAAGTTTATCATCCATAGGTTATACCGACTAACCTTATGTATTTGAGGGCAGTATGTTTTCAAACCTACCACTGATAATACTCGTAAGCGTTATTGGAGTAGCGCTTCTTTTAGTTGCTTTTATTTCTTTAAAGGCAATTTTTTCTAAAGGTTGCTTCAAACAATGGGTCAAAGGTTCTTTGGCTCTATTTGCACTGTCTTCTGCCTTAATGTGTACTTCTATTATTATAGGTTTTTTTTCTTACACGCAATACAAAGAAGGCGTTCTTCTTGTTGGTGTTGAAATTAGTCAAATCGAAAACCAGTACTTTCAATTAGCGCTGTCTTTCCCAGAATCAGAGCCGGTCTCATATAATATTTATGGTGATATGTGGCAGTTGGATGCGCGCCTTATTACCTGGAGCGATTTCTTTTCGATACTAGGTTTGGCGCCGGTTTACCGATTAGACCGCTTGTCGGGCAGGTATCACTTGATTGAAGATGAGGTCTCTAAACAACGTTCAGTATTTCCATTGCAAGCTCAGAGTCGGTTAATTGATGTATGGCAGCTTGTTTCAGAAAATTTATGGATTCCTGGTGTTAAAGCCCGGTATGGAAACGGAGCATTTGTTCCGATGGTTGATGGCGCCGTGTATTCAGTTCTATTGGGGCGTGAGGGTTTACAGGTTATTGCCAAAAATAGTATTGCAGATTTATCGGTCAAAAAATGGTCTACTGAATAAAAGTGAGTTTCTGAAAAGGAGTGCTAACGTTGAAGCTTACTCAGCGTGCTGAAAAAATGCATTGCACGTTGTTCGGACCAATATCGCTTGTCTTGATTAACTGCCATAAACCCAACATGTCCTCCATATCGAGGGGTTTCCATCTCAACGAACTTATTGTGAGTAAGCTGTTGTGAAGGGAAGCACTCCGGTGTTAAAAAGGGGTCATCTAGCGCGCTGATCATCAGTGTGGGTGTTTGGATCTCTTGGATAACATTTGAGCTGCTACTATATTGCCAATATTCTTCAGCGCTGCTAAAGCCATTCATTGGCGCGGTGTAACAACTGTCATAGTCATAGAAGTTTTTTATCTGGTTAAATTTTGATAAGTCTATCTTATCCGGGAAAAGGACTTTCTTTTTCTGAAGTTTTTGTTTAAAACTCTGAAGAAAATTATGCATATAAAGCTTGTTTTTAAACTTAGCTAATTGCGTTGCGCTGCTGCTAAGGTCGCATGGAACTGAAAATGTGACAGCACCAATAATCTCTTTTGCCAATTTAGTTCTATCTCTCCCCAGGTGGAGCAAAGTTTTGTTGCCGCCAATACTAAAGCCGACCAAAGCAATTTCCTGATATTTATTTTTTTCTAATGCGTGATGGATGACGGTGCGCAGGTCTTTGGTTGAGCCGCTGTGGTAAGAGCTTAATAAGCGGTTGGGCTCTCCGCTACAGGAGCGAAAATTCCAGGCCAGTACATCCCAGTCATGCTCAATGGCTACTTTGGCCATTCCAAGCATATAAGGACGTCTGCTGTGGCCCTCGAGGCCGTGTGTGAGGATAATGAGCCTGTGTTTATTGCTTTGGTTCCAGTCTAGGTCTAAAAAATCATCATCCGGTGTGCTAATACGTTCCGGAGTGAAAAAGCTATCGTCCATTGATCTAAAAATAGATGGATAAATGCTTTGTATATGGCCGTTCTTTAGCCACCATTTAGCCTGATAATTCATAGCGAGCAATCCTTTGGCTTTGAAAACTGAATTTGTTCGCCTAGGTTAAGCTAGAAAGTTACTTTATCAAAATTCTAAACAAACTGTTGGACTACAAAACCTGCCATAATCAAACTTATCATTGTGGCTAAAACAATATCGATAACGGTTAAAGGTTTACTTTCTTGACTCATGATCTAATCTCTTGCAATAAGTGTTATGTACATTGTAACTAAGCTGAGCGTGAATGTTACCGCTACAATTTAAAACAATGTAAAATGTGAGTTTATGTATCTGAAATCAGAAATGTTAGCTTTGGCTGTATAGAAGGTAAAAGGTAGAGGGTATGTATGAATTGGGATCGTGATCGTCTCTTAATGGATTTAAGTAAATTCTCCTTTCGTTCGAAAGCCACTGTAAAAGGGGAGCTTGAGAACTATTATGCATTTTATGGTATGAGCTTCTTTCAGGAGTTTGAAGGTCTAGAGCAGCGAATTGGTTGGTTGGATGCAAAAGACTTTCGTATTGTGATGCAGACCTTTAAGCCTAAAGTGGTAAAAGCAACCATCTTTGTGTTTCATGGTTATTTTGATCATGCGGGAATTTATCAGCACCTTATTCGTTATTTAGTAAAAGCTGGGTTTGCTGTGGTTGTTTACGATATGCCAGGACACGGTTTATCGAGTGGTAAGCCCTCATCGATTCGAAGTTTCCAGCAATATCAAGATGCGATGAATGCGTGCTTATCGGCTTGTCGTGGTGCGCTTCCTGAACCTTATCATTGTGTGGGTCAAAGTACCGGCGGGGCAGTGTTAATCGACCGTTTGATGCATAGTTCTGATAATGAACGCGTTTTTGATAAGGTGGTGTTGTTATCTCCTTTGGTCAGGCCTATGGGTTGGAAGTCGATCTCAAAATTGCATTCTATGGTAAAACCCTTTTTGAATGTGTGGCATCGCTCCTTTTCACAGAATAGTTCTGATGTGAAGTTTCTGACATTTCTTAAGAAAAATGACCCCTTACAGTCTAAATGGATGGCGGTGGATTGGATTAGCGCTTTGAAAGACTGGGTACCGAGAATTGAAAATGGCAAGCGGATCAAGCGAAAAGTTTTGATCGTTCAAGGAACTGGAGATAAAACAGTCGATTGGGAGCATAACATTGTTGTTTTGAGGCGACTCTTTGGCGAAGTTAAAATTGCTTATATAGAAGGTGGTGGGCATCACCTTGTGAATGAGTCGGTCGTTATGAGGCAGTCGGTCTTTAAAGCGATGTTGTCTGAACTGGATTCAAGTCAGTCCTGATATTTGTAGATATGGTGTTTATGGCTATGTGTTAATAAAGTTGATGACTCTGTACTAATAAAAAGCCGCTTGTTAACAATAACTAAGCGGCTTTTTTGTAGCTATTTTCTGGCTATAGAATACCTAGAACAGCACGCGGCAGCGGATCGTGCCGTTAACCGATCGAAGTTTCTCTTGCGCCAAATCACTGCATTCTTTGTTTACATCAATTACTACATAACCCACGCCTTCATTGGTTTGCAGGTATTGGCCTAGAATATTGATGTTATTGTTCGATAGCACCAGGTTGATTTCAGACATCACGCCAGGAATATTCTCATGGATATGCAGTAGGCGGTGATTGTCCGGATGAGCGGGTAAGGCTACTTCTGGGAAATTTACAGAGGTAATAGACGTGCCGGTATCACTGTAGGTTGCTAATTTTTCGCCAACTTCTAAGCCAATATTTGCTTGAGCCTCCATAGTGCTTCCACCGACATGAGGCGTCAGGATGACGTTGTCAAACTCCCTCAAGGGCGAAATGAATTCTTCATTGTTTGATTTAGGTTCTACCGGGAATACGTCGATTGCTGCGCCAATAATTTTCTTGGACTTTAAAACTGCGCATAAAGCATCAATATCGACCACGGTACCGCGCGCCGCGTTAATAAAAATACTGCCTTGTTTCATTTGTGAGAACTCTTTCTCTCCCATCAGGTTTTGAGTGGCACCTGTTTCGGGAACATGAAGGCTGACAATATCGGACATGCCTAATAAAGTTTCTAGGGTGTCGACTTGGGTAGCGTTACCTAAAGGGAGTTTAGTGATCGCGTCATGAAAGAAAACTTTCATGCCGAGCGATTCTGCTAGTACACTGAGTTGGCTACCAATACTGCCGTAACCTACAATGCCTAGGTTTTTCCCGCGGATTTCAAAACTATTGGTCGCTGATTTGAGCCACCCACCACGGTGAGCCATAGCGCTTTTTTCGGGCACACCTCTTAATAACAGTATCGCCTCTGCCAGAACCAATTCGGCTACACTTCGTGTGTTGGAGTAGGGAGCATTAAATACGGCGATACCTTTTTTAGTGGCAGCCTTCAGGTCGACTTGATTGGTGCCGATACAGAAGCACCCAACAGCAATAAGCTTCTTAGCAGCTGCAAAGACTTCTTCGGTTAACTGAGTGCGTGAACGAATACCGATAAAATGTGCATCAGAGATTTTTTCTATTAGCTCATCTTGCGCAAGGGATGTTTTTAAATACTCAATGTTGCTATAGCCAGCTTTTTTTAGTGTTTCTACTGCTGACTCATGAAGGCCTTCTAATAGCAAGATGCGAATTTTAGCTTTGTCTAACGACGTGGTAGTCATATTCGTTTAAAACCTTTGGTTTCGGTGAGCGCACCGCAAATTAATCGAGAATCTCTTACAGATATATTGTGTCTGAAAAAGCCGCGTATGATAACATATTCCGCTTTTTAGTCGTTTAAATAATTGCACTCATTTTTAATTAAGTAATATCAAAGGCTTAACTAAAATAATGTGGGTCTTTGAAAGTATTTCGTAGTCTAGGTAGATAAAGTATATGGCAACAACAAATCAAGTGCTTGAAGCGTTAAAAAACATTCTTGAAGCAGATAAAGTTAGAACAGACGAAGCTTCGTTAGAATCGCATGGAAAAGATTGGACTAAAATTTATGCCCCAAGGCCTACTGCCATCGTTTTTCCAAAAACAACGGAAGAAGTGCAGGCGATTGTAAAGCTGGCCAATCAACTTGAATTTGCACTTGTACCCTCAGGAGGAAGAACAGGCCTGAGCGCAGGAGCCGTTGCGAGTAATGGCGAAGTGGTTGTTTCGTTTGACTACATGAACAAAATTGTTGATTTCAGTGCTAGCGATCAATCTGTTCGATGCCAAGCAGGTGTTGTAACTGAGCAATTACAAAATTTTGCTGAAGAAAATAATTTATATTATCCGGTGGATTTTGCATCCGCAGGTTCTAGTCAAATAGGCGGTAACCTCTCGACGAATGCGGGTGGTATAAAAGTTATCAAGTATGGCATGACGCGTGATTGGGTATTGGGTTTGAAGGTTGTAACGGGTGCAGGGGACATTCTGGAGTTGAATCGTGACTTATTAAAAAACAATACCGGTTATGATATTAGACATCTATTTATTGGCGCAGAAGGGACCTTGGGTTTTATCACCGAAGCAACCATGAAGCTGACACGTCAGCCTAACAATCTTACGGTGCTTGTACTCGGTTTAAATGATATCACTAATACCATGGATGTATTAAAAGGCTTTCAGTCCAAACTCGATCTGACCGCTTATGAATTCTTCTCTCATGAAGCAATGGGGCATGTGTTGCAGCATAATGATGTCGCGGCACCGTTTGAAACCGAAGCACCGTATTATGCCTTGCTTGAATTTGAGTCAACATCGGAAGCATTGATGGATCAGGCTATGTCGATTTTTGAAACCTGTGTGGAAGAAGGCTGGGTACTTGACGGGGTGATTAGTCAAAGTGAAACACAGCTAAATAATCTCTGGCGTTTGAGGGAAGGTATTTCAGAATCTATTTCGGGAAGAACGCCGTATAAAAATGATATATCCGTCGTTGTGTCAAAAGTACCTGAGTTTTTGACAGAGATAAATGCCGTAGTGACGGAGCATTATCCCGATTTTGAAATTATTTGGTTTGGACACATTGGTGATGGCAATCTTCATTTGAATATACTTAAGCCTGAAGACTTAAGTAATGAAGAATTCTTTGCTAAGTGCATTGATGTCAACAAATGGGTCTTCGATATCGTCGAAAACTATAACGGCAGTATTTCTGCTGAACATGGTGTTGGTATGGTCAAGAAAGATTACTTGTCTTATACCCGTTCAGCCGAAGAGATTGTCTTAATGAAAGGGATTAAACAAGTGTTTGATCCAAAAGGTTTGATGAATCCTGGTAAGATCTTCGATTTATAGTCGTGAGTTAAGGTTTAACAATGCAAGTGAATAATAAAAAAAGTTTTTGGTTTTCACTTGTATTGCTCTTCGTTATTTCGCTAGTTTTTTGGACGCAGTCACGTTTTCCCGCGCTAGATGAAAAGTCACAAATGGGGCAGCGTACCAATATATCTGCACTCGCTTTTGATGTCATTGTTCCGCTTTCTTCAGAACAGAATCATGCAGAAAGAATTGCCTATACCGCTATTAATTGGGGGTATACGAACTGGAAGGGTATGACCTTTGGTCTCCTTTTTGCTGCGGCCTTTCTTAGCCTTCTTTCGTTTCTTAAGTTCCGAGAATCTAGTTCGAACCAGTTTATAAATGCCATTAAAGGCTCTCTTTTAGGGACGCCTTTAGGTGTGTGTGCTAATTGCTCAACCCCGGTTGCTTTTGGTATGTATCGTGGAGGTATGCCTGCAACCTCGGCAATTTCAATGCTGAGTAGCTCACCCACTTTGAATATTATTGTTTTGACGATGTCTTTTACCTTATTACCTCTAGAAATGGTGGTGATAAAATATTTGGCGGTGTTAATCTTTGTTTGGTGTTTGGTGCCACTGTTAGTGGCTCGTACTCGAGCATCGTTCAAACCTATTGAGAGTGCACATAATCTAGAAAAACCCCTTCTGTGCAATATTGACCAGGTTGAAACCTGGACTCAAACCATTCGTTCTTGTTTAGCATTATTTGGTAGAAATCTGTTTTATATTGTTAAGCGCACTGTGCCCTTTATGTTACTTGCTGGGTTGTTGGGCGCTATTGTGATTGAGTTTGTTTCAATTGACCCTATTTTAGGGTCTGGCTGGACGCTTCAGGCACTCTTTTTGGTGGCGTTGCTGGCTGCTTTCTTTCCTGTACCAATCGCCTTTGATGTTATCGTCTGTGTGGGTTTGTTGGCCATGGGAGTTGCTAATACTTATATCGCTGCCATTTATTTCGCTTTAGGTGTTTTTAGTATTTATCCGGCTTTGATGATTGCGAGAGATTTATCGCTTAGGTTGAGTCTTTATTTGATGTTGACCGTGGTCGTATTGGCCATGTTTTCGGGGTTAATCACTGAGCAAGTTATCAGTCAATCGCATGAATCCCAGATGAAAACGGTAGACAGCTTAACGCAAGCAAATATTCAAGATAAGCCAGTGAAAGAAAAGTTGCCATTGTTGGATGCGAAGCCCTTGGTGCGTCAGGCGGCCAGATTATGTCATCGTTTAGGTGAGCCTGAGCAATACACTTGTTTTGGCCAGTTTGTTGTGCAGGTTCTATCTACTCAATTCAGCAAAGATGCATGTTTTTATTTGGAGGATGCGCTGGCATACAAAGAAGTATGTGAAGCTAATTTTGAATATCTAAGGCGATCTCAGGAAGCGAGGTCGAGCGAGTCTATCGAATCCTGCGCGCTATTAAGCGATAGGTATCGTCTAGCCTGTGAGTACGACTTAGCCTTTGAACAAGTTGCCAATACCCAGGATTTATCATATTGCAACTCTCTTAACGATGGTGAATCCAAGCTACGGTGCATTAATGAAGGCTTGGTGCTCAATATTGAACTTTTTGACAATCAAGAAATTTGTGGAACCATCGGAGAAAAGATCGAGGGAGAAGATTGTATTGCCTTTATTGAGCGGCAACGTATAGAAAATAAACTGCTAGCACGCAACGACATAAATGCCTGTCTTGAAGTGAATGATGGTTCATCAGCAAGCGCGAAACAAATACAGTATTGTCAGGGCGTGTTGATGGTAAATCAACTTGAACAGGGTGCAGACTTAAGCCTGTGTGATCAAGTCCAGGGGAGGTTTCTGAAAAAACAATGCGCCATGTTTTATCGTTATCTCGAGTTTATTCGTAATGGTGACATTGAAGCTTGTTCTCAAATTGAAGAGAGCAGTCTAAAAGGAAAGTGTGTTAGCGCTACCATTCAACATTTGCTACTAGAACAACTTGAGAATATTCGCTTTGATTCTATCGATCGTTATCAAGCGATAATAGAAGGGGGCTTAAATCAGCAGGCAGGGCAGGTGATATTTGAAGCACCCGAGCAGAATTTTAAAGAGGATGAGTACTTTAAAAGCGGTTCAGCAGGCAAACAACAGAATGAGGTTCTAGGTATTAAATCATATCCCTTTACAGCTCGAGCTAAGACAGTACAAAAAAGCAAGAAATTTGTTGCTGTTACTGGGCAAAGTATTGGTTTAAATACAAGTCCTGCTATGCAGATGACAGAGCTCTTTGAACCGTTTAATTATGGGCGAGGTATTAGTGCTGGCGATTTTAATTTGGACCAGTGGCCCGATTTGGTGATGGCTCATCATGATCATGTAAGTATTTATCAAAATAAAGGCGGCACATTTCAAGAGGCGCTACGCTTGCAATTTGGCTCCAGCATAAGTCCGATGTTGGTTGCTCTGGCTGACCTGAATAACGATGCGTGGCCAGAATTATTGGTTAGTTTCTATGGCGGAGAAAGTCGGATATATGGGAATCAGCAAGGGCTTTTTGATTCAACGCATTATATAACGCTTAAACCTGAGGGCCACAATTTAAGCATGTCAGTCGGGTTTGCAGATCCAGACAAAGACGGTGATCTGGATATGGTATTAGGCGGCTGGTCATTTGGTGATCTAAGGCACTTTAATCCCGTTATGTCGCAAAATTACTTTGCTGAAAATATTACCCTGCCGGGTTCAGATTTACCGCAATTTAAACTTAAGCCATTAGCGGGTGTTCAGGGAGAGACTCTGTCGGTATTGCTGTCAGATTTAAATAATGATGGCGTTAGTGATTTGGTAGTTGCGAACGACTTGGATAGTCCTGATGTAGTGTATACATGGCGGCAAGGGCGCTATCAGCTGACACAAGACGATTCATTGCCTCAAATTAGCTCTTTAAATACTATGAGCCTTGATAGTGGCGACCTTAACGGCGATCAAAAACTGGACTATTTTAGTGTTGATATGACCTTCGATGATTTTGAGGGAGTCGATTATTGTCTTCTTAACGGTATCTTCTCTGTAGAGCAATGTCGTCAATTGCAGGAATCGGAACAGGCCGTTCATGATGGTGATGTCTCATGGTGTGCGCAATATCAGAATCCGTCCGCTAGAAATGATTGTTTGAGTGCGCAAATTATACAGTTGTCCAAGCAAAGCAGAGAGGGGCGTTATTGTGAGAAAATTCCTAAGGAAGAGGAGGTGAACCGACGTTTATGTGCTGCGGCTTCAATGGATTTACCTCCCAAAGCTAAGTTGACGCTTGAGGAATACCCCAAAAGTGAGCAGCAAAATGTGCTGTTGATATCGGGAGCGCAAGGTTTTTCAACAAGCGCAAAGCAATGGAATGCCTTAGATAGTTATTGGAGCTGGAATGCCAAGATAGCGGATCTGGATAATGACGGCTGGCAAGATATTTATATCGGCAATGGTTTTCTATTTGGAGGTTTAGGTCGACATTTACACAGTAATGTTTTTTTGCATAATCAGCAAGGTTCGGGTTTTAAGCGTGCAGAAAAAACCTTCGGTCTAGAAGATTATTTGAATACGCCGAGCTTTGTGTACATTGATTTTGATCTGGATGGTGACTTGGATATTATCGCGCATCATGTGGCAGCTAATCCCGGGGTCTTTATTAATCAGACTGACAATAATAGTATTCGATTTTCATTAGTTGACAGTAGGTCAGGTGACTCAAATGTATTTGAGTCAGTGGTAGGTGCAAAGGTCTCTTTACAATACAGCGTGAATAAGCAATCTCAACAGCAAGTTAAAGAGCTTAAGCTTAGTGGCGGCTTCCTCTCCTTTGATCCAGTAGATGCTAGTTTTGGTTTGGCTTCTGAAGCGGCAGTAGAGCAGGTGAATATTCAATGGCCGGATGGCGAGCTTAGCGTATTGAAAGATTTATTCAGAGCAGGTTTACATTATCAAATTACCCGTCGTAAGTAAGGCGGGCTCTTCGATAGAAATCAATAGGAATATAAGGGAGCAATAGACTAGAATATTGGCATGATAAGGGTTATATGTTGAATTTTAAGTCGATTTAAGTTGACTCTTGATAGCTTAACGAATGGATGTGTTAATTATGATTTATGAAACAAGCTTTATCGGTGGTGAAAAATATAGTCGTTCTGTGGGTAAGGTTGTTTGTGTCGGAAGAAATTATGCTGCACATGCTAAAGAGTTAAATAATCCCGTTCCGAGTGAACCTATCTTGTTTATCAAGCCTGAAACCAGTGTCGTTAGTATGGCTCACCCTTTTCAAATACCGCCTAATGACTGTCATTATGAAACAGAAATTGCTGTCTTAATTGGGTCTAGGTTAACGAAAGCGGATGAGAAGCAAGCAGCACTTGCGATTGTCGGTATTGGTTTGGCACTTGATTTGACAAAAAGAGATCTTCAATCGGAATTAAAAGAACAGGGCCACCCCTGGGAACGCGCCAAAAGTTTTGATGGTGCTTGTCCGATGTCAGCATTTGTTCCCCGTTCAAAATTTCAAGCTCTCGATGATATAAGCTTCAAGCTTTATATCAATGATGTGTTAAGGCAAGAAGGTTGTAGTGCCGATATGCTCACACCGATTATTCCTTTATTGGCGCATATTAGTCATCAGTTCACCTTAAAACCGGGTGATATCGTCTTAACCGGGACGCCTCAAGGTGTGGGTAAACTGCACTGTGGCGAGCACTTACGTGTCAGCTTGATGGATACGTTGACGATAGAAACTAGTACTTTTTGATATTTCCTTTCAGCTAGATTTTTTCATTGTGAACTGTCTGCTTGTCGGGGTGTATTTTCACCTTCATACTGTCGACCCCTAGAAATCTTATGAGTTAGTTGTAATGTGTTCTTCTGTTTTTGTTCAGTTTTTTTTGGAAAAATTGTTGCTGCGCAGATACGAAGTCGTTTAACTTCTCAACTTGTTATTATTTTGTCTCGAATAGTATTTGTACTGTCGTTGCTTTTTATCTCTGTCAGTATTTCGGCTGACGATTCTTATCGATATTCTCTTGCTGGTAGTTATACTGATGTCGACTTTGGCGGCAAGGCAGAGGGTGAACTATGGGGCGTGTCGGGGGCATTCTATTTTGAGCCTGTGAGCTTGGATGGCGCGATACCTTATGCTTCAACGGCTTTTTATACACGAACTTCTGCTATTTCTGTTGAGTCGCGTTCTTTTGAATACTGGGACTTGAATATAGTGTCGCCTTTAGGTGTTTTAAAACAAAGAAAAGGCGATTTTTTTACTTACAATGTCCACCTAGCGAAAAAAGAACTCCCTCTTTGGGTAAAGTTAACAGCTACAAAAGTTGGCTCTGAGGGTATGCTTTTTTCATCAAGTCGTGTTTATAAGTCTTTTTCTAGGCATATTTATGACGTTAAGCTTGGGTGGTTTATAACTGAGCATACTTCCCTTAATGGGCTCTATAGTCAGGATAAAGATTTAAAAAGTCAAACCTTTGGCTTAGCTTTAGAGGGCCTATTTATTCTTGGTGAGTACGGCTTTATTTCTGCAAGGCTAGATTTCCAAGAGGATCATAGTGAAACAATAGAGCAGGAAGTGGTTAGAGGGTCAATTAGAAACCTGGATACAAAGCCTATAAATAAAGAAGAGAGGGGGCTAGCCTTGTCCTATTTTCCCAATGTGGCAACTGAAGTTGGGCTGAGTCGTAGAGAGCTGACCGATGACCAAAATATTCGTGATACGAATTCAATGAGTTTTTATGGTTCCTACTTCCTAACCGCACGCTTAAAGCTAAAGCTAAGCTACTTAAAATATGAGATCAGCAGCTACCCTTGGGATTTGATATATGACAATGAGCAGCTGACGGCTGATATATCGTATCGATTTTAGCTCTAGGCCTACGTTGCATATTTAACTCCCGATACTTTAGTATTTCACTAATCCCTGATTCTCTATATAATTGCGGCCTTTTCAATATCCAGGAAGTTTATTCTCGTGTCTGATTCACTGATCACGATTGCCGATCATATTCGTTACGCCTTTTCCCGTTTTAATCAGGAGCAGGTGTTTTTTGGTCATGGCACCGATAACGCTTGGGATGAGGCTGTCAGCCTGGTGTTACAGGTTTTGCACCTGCCCTGGGATTTTTCGACGCAAATGTGGTCTTGTCATATTACGCCTCAAGAGCAGCAGCAAGTGACGAAAGCAATTGATCAGCGCATTAATAAACGCACACCACTAGCCTACATCACCAAACAGGCTTGGTTTTGTGGTCACCGCTTTAATGTTGATGAAAGAGTGCTGGTGCCGCGCTCCCCGATTGCAGAATTGATAAATAATCGTTTGCAGCCTTGGTTAACCAGTGATGAACCTTCTAGAATTCTGGATTTATGTACCGGCAGTGGTTGTATAGGTATTGCTGCCGCTCTAGAGTTTGATGAAGCTGAAGTTGATTTATTAGATATCTCAGCTGATGCGCTTGAAGTAGCACATAGCAATATTGCTGAGTATCAGCTCGGTGATCGAGTAAAAGCTTATCAGTCTGATGTGTTTTCTGTTTTCACAAATACCGAATTATTTCCGGATAAAGCACAGGGTCGATATGATATTATTTTGTCGAACCCGCCTTATGTTGATAAACAAGATTTTGAAACGATGCCAGCAGAGTTTGAGCGAGAGCCAAAATTAGGTTTGGTCGCTGGTGAAGATGGTTTGGATATTGTTCGGATAATGTTGACTGAAGCGGCGCAATACTTAACAGAAGATGGTTTGATGATTGTTGAGGTGGGTAATAGTTGTGAAGCGCTCGATCGGGCTTTTGCCGACTTCCCCTTTACCTGGGTTGAATTTGAACACGGTGGCCACGGAGTTTTTGCTATCCGTGCTGATGAACTAAAAAGTAGGGTTTGGTAGCGTTATGTCTGGAAATACCTTTGGTAAATTATTTACGGTGACCTCTTTTGGCGAAAGTCATGGCAAAGCTATAGGCTGTATTGTCGATGGTTGCCCGCCTGGAATAGAAATATCTGAAGCTGATTTACAAATTGATCTAGATAGAAGAAAGCCGGGTACCTCTCGTTATACCACGCAGCGTAAAGAGGCTGATGAGGTGAAAATTCTATCGGGCATATTTGAAGGTAAAACTACCGGTACACCGATAGCGTTGATGATTGAGAATACTGATCAGCGTTCAAAAGACTACTCTAATATCGCTGAAACGTTTCGGCCTGCGCATGCTGATTATTCCTATATGCAAAAATACGGCATTCGTGATTACCGTGGTGGCGGCCGTTCATCGGCAAGAGAAACGGCTATGCGTGTGGCAGCAGGCTCTATTGCTAAGAAATATCTTAAACAGCAGTTTGATGTTGAGATTGCGGGGTATTTATCACAGCTGGGGCCGATCAAAATTGAAAAAATTGATATGTCCATTGTGAATTCAAATCCGTTTTTTTGCCCTGATGTCGATAAGATAAAAGAGATGGAAGACTATATGAAAGCCTTGAACAAAGAAGGTGATTCTATTGGCGCTAAGATTTCTGTAAAAGCGACTAATATTCCTCCTGGGTTAGGTGAACCAATATTTGATCGGCTTGATGCTGAGCTTGCACATGCATTTATGAGCATCAATGCAGTAAAGGGTGTCGAAATTGGTGCGGGATTTGATTCTATCGAGCAAAAAGGTACAGAGCATCGTGACGAAATGACACCAGAAGGCTTCTTATCGAATCATGCAGGCGGCGTCTTAGGCGGCATTTCTACAGGACAAGATATTAT
>ENA-OSET01001820-OSET01001820.1-sediment-metagenome-genome-assembly--contig:-NODE-1820-length-21463-cov-3.835453_pt1 | contig 21463 bp, 19 predicted proteins | sample MGYA00237882_ERZ534229 | MGnify/ENA primary metagenome ERZ534229 (study PRJEB26408, sample SAMN06266212) | sediment metagenome | isolation source: Hudson Canyon methane seep mesocosm | place... | reverse complement strand
TAGCCGATGTTGATGGCAATGACGCTCATACCTTTACGCTATTAGGAAACGATTCAGCTTCGTTTGAAGTGATTAATGTAGGGACCAATAATGCAGACTACCGCCTAAAACTTAAAGATGGCAAAGGGGCTGATTTTGAGACCAAGACAACTTACGACTTTAATATACAGGTTGAAGATTTAGTACAGGTCGAAGATGAAGATGATGATGGTGTAAGTGCACCCGTTAAAATTTCGGTGACTGATGTTCAAGAAAGCCCGACAGCGATTGTTTTAGATAGTCAGTCGGTGATTGAAAATTCAGCCGGCAGCGTGGTGGGTAACCTGACGGTGAGTGACCCGGATGCCGGAGACAGCCATGATTTAACGCTGGAAGGGAGCGATGCTACTCACTTTGAAATCGTTGCCAATCAGTTAAAGTTTACAGCCGGCAAGTCCGGTGATTTTGAAACCAAACCTTTTTATAACCTGACCGTTGTTGCAGAAGATGATGGCGGCAATATTTACAAACAACCGGTGACTGTGGCGGTAACCAATGAAAATGAGGTGGTAACAGCCATTAATCTCAGCGGTACCCAAATTGTAGAAAACAGCCCCGGGGCTGTGGTTGGCAGTATTGCCATTGTCGACCCGGATGCAGGGGACATTCATACGCTGACATTGACCGGAGACGATGCGGGCAGTTTTGAAATTACAGACGGGTTATTAAAATTAAAAGACGATCAGAGCGCCGACTTTGAAACCAAAGATTCATACGCCTTAAAATTAACGGCACAAGATTTGGACGGTTCAGGTTTATCCTTTACATCTGATTTAACGATCGGAGTCACCAATATCAATGAATCACCGACTGCTATTCAAATTGCAGGGGATCTGACCATTGATGAATATCAGGCCGGGATTGCGGTAGGCACGGTCACGGTTATCGACTCAGATCAAAATGATACACCGACTTTGGAATTGTCGGGGGTTGATGCCGATAGTTTTATTATTGATAATTCCGTTTTAAAGTTAAAAGGCACGGTAACCGCTGACTATATTACCCAAAATAGCTACAGTGTGACCTTAACCGCAACCGATACCGGGGCCAATGTTTTAAGTCAGGACTTTGTCATTAAAGTTAATGATGTTAATAAGACCCCCTCGGATATTGTGCTTTACAAGTTGGATCCGGGTACTGAGGCAGTCATAGCATTAACTAATTTAACAATTAGTGAGAACAATCCAGGCGGGGTGATTAGTCGATTAAAGGTTGACGATCAAGACCCGGGTGATAGCCACACCATTACTTTTGACGGTGACGATAAAGATTACTTTGAGGTGGTTAACGGTAACTTAAAACTTAAAAATAGCCATGGTGCTGATTTTGAAACTAAGGATAGTTACAGCTTAGATATTATTGCGACAGATTTAGGCGGGTTAAGCCGTACAGAAACGCACACTATTTCGGTGATCGATATCAATGAAGCCCCGACAAATTTAACGATTAATAACCAGACAGTTATTAATGAAAATGTATCCGGTGCATTGATTGGTACGCTTTCTGTTTCTGATGTGGATGCTGGTGATAGTCACAAGTTTAGTTTGGTTGGTGGCGAGGACTTTTTTGAAATTGTGAGTGCGGGAAGTCAATTTGCCTTAAAGTTTAAATCCGGTATTGCAGCAAATTATGAGATAACTAATAGTTATCAATTTTCAGTTAAGGCGGAAGATCTAGGGGGTAATCAGATCACAAAGGAAATTGTGGTTAGTATTGCTGATGTTAATGAAGTCCCCACAATTTCAGGAACACCTGATGAGCGTGTTTTAGAGGATACCCCTTATGAGTTTAAAGCCTCGGCAAGTGATGAAGATGCAGGAAGTCAATTAACTTACACGATTAGCCAAAAACCGACTTGGGCTGAATTTAATCAGACCACCGGGATATTGTCTGGGGTACCGGGTAATAGTGATGTTAATGATTATTCGAATATTGTTATTAGTGTGACCGATGGTGCTTTGACTGCAGATTTACCTGCCTTTTCGATAGTCGTTGAAAATGTTAATGATGCACCGACTGTTGAAAACCCTCTGGACGACATAAGCATTAATGAGAAAACAGACTGGCTATTAACGTCAACCGCTCAGGTTTTTGAAGATATTGATGTTGTTGTTGATGGCAATGAGACCCGCACTTACAGCACTCCAGTGACAGGAGATGGCGCACTGCCTGAGTGGTTAACTTTGAATACAGCAACCGGTGATTTAACCCAAAATCGAACACCCGGGAACGATGATGTGGGAACGACTCTGGTTAAATTGACACTAACGGACCGTGAAGGCAGTACAGCGGTTGATCAATTTAAGATCACCGTGGTAAATGTTAATGATGACCCTGTTGTTATCAGGGAGTTAGATAGAGAAGTTATTCAAGAGGATAGCCGTTTAGCCATCAACACCAATGAAATTTTTGATGATTTCGATAAAGGCGATATTTTAACCTACAGTGCAAGATTAAGTGATGGCTCTGCCTTGCCAAGCTGGTTAGATTATAACGCGCAGACGGGTTTGTTGAGTGGTACGCCAGAAAATGAAGATGTAGCCAGTTTATCCATCACCGTTACCGCTACAGATCTAGCACTAGCCTCAGTATCTGATAGCTTTGATTTGATCGTTGAAAACACCAATGATGCGCCTACATTAAAACCCTTTCAGAGTGTAGCCAATCAAACGATTTGGGAAGATGTACCCTCTGTTAAGGTGACATTTGGAACCCTTGCTACAGATAACGATAGTCTTGTTGTGATTGTAAATAGCAATACCTACACGGCAACGTTACTGACTGATGCTAGCGCTGAGCAAGAGCTCGCGAATACTCATGCGAAGACAGAAGCAGAGCTTATTGATGCACTGGGGCGTCAGATTCAGGCAGCAGAAAATACTATTGTTGATTTTGAGAGTAGCAATGGAACTATGCTCTTGTTGCAAGGGGCGCTTGAGACAACTGAGTCTGTGGTAAGCGCTAAAACTATTGTGAATCAGGTGGAGAGTGATGGAACGGTAGAACCAATATCTTCTGGAACATGGAAATTGGATACCTCATTAGTATTTCAAGACGTTGATGTGGGTGATCAGCTAACCTATACCGCAACATTATTTGATGGCTCACCATTACCAACATGGTTGAGTATTAACAAAAGCAATGGCATGCTTTCAGGGACACCTTTAAATGAAGATGTAGAGTCTTTCAATGTGACCGTGACGGTTACCGATTTAGCTGGAGAAAGTGCCAAGGATGATTTTTATATTCGGGTTAATAACACCAACGATGCGCCAGAGATCGATGCTAGCCAATTAACACATCAGCCGGTTAAAGAGGATTTTAGTGGCTGGACGTTTGATGCCTCTAAGGCGTTTAGTGATGATGACTTCAGGGTGCATCCGGTAACCGGTAGGCCGAATGATCGAACAGAAGAGTTGACCTATACAGCAGAATTGGCTGATGGAAATATTTTACCGGAGTGGTTAAGTATTAATTCTGAGAACGGACAGTTCAGTGGTACTCCGTTGAATGCTGATGTTGGCTCTATTACAGTTAAGGTGACAGCAACGGACAGTTATGATGCCTTTGAGTCAGGTACTTTTGTAATTGATGTACAAAATACCAATGATGCACCGGTTGTTACTGGAGTGGTTGGCGCTCAAATAATAGCCGAAGACAGCCTTTTAACGATTGATACTGCACAGGTCTTTTTTGACGATGATACGATCCATGGCGATACGAAAGCCTACAGTGCAGTTTTATCAAATGGGTCGGCCTTACCGGATTGGTTAACGATAAATAAGATAACAGGTGTGCTTAGCGGCACGCCACTAAATGACGATGTAAGGATTCTTGATGTGCTTGTTATGGGCTAACGCTAGTTTGGCAGACCTTGAACAGAGTGCTCAAAAAGAAACTGTTAAAAAAGAAACTGCTCAAAAAAAGGAACGCCCAACAGTTGCTGGCTTGTATTTAAATAGGTTAAAAAAAGGATGGCCCTTACAAGCAGATCCAACAATTATATATAGTATTAGAGAGCTTAAAGGTCAGAATTACGTTGTAAGAAGAGTATTGACTGCAGATTTAGAAATTAACTCACCATATAATACCTATAAAAACATAGGCTTACCTCCTACGCTCATTGCCATGCCAGATATTTCATCTGTTGATGCCGTTTTAAATTCAGAAAAACACAATTACATGTACATGTGTGTGAATGTTGATAAATTAGGGTATCATGCATTTGCAAAAACTCTGAGGCAACACAATAGAAATGCCGCTAAATATCATAGATGGTTAAACAGACAAGGAGTAAACAGATAATGAAAAATCTTATTTTATATATTGGTTTTCTCTTAGTAATCATACCTTCAATTGCACAAACATCCAACTTTTATAAAAAATCCGACACCTTACATAAGAAAAGAAGAAATGCTATAATTATTTCAGAAAGTGCCCTAGCTACAGGGGCATTAGTTGCATTGAATGAACTTTGGTACAAAGACCAGAAACGCTCGGGATTTCATTTTATAAATGACAACAACCAATGGAAGCAAATGGACAAAGTGGGTCATTTTATGACTTCTTATTATTTAGGAAAAGTGGGTATGGAAGTATTAGATTGGTCTGGAATTTCTAAAAAAAATCAGTTAATTTATGGCGCAACCCTGGGCTTTACCTTCTTAACTGCAGTGGAAACTTTAGATGGCTTTTCAAAAGGATGGGGGGCGTCAGTAGGAGATATCATCGCTAATGCAGCAGGAACTGGTTTTTTAATTGGTCAAGAATTACTGTGGAATGAACAGAGAATTACTGTAAAATATTCCTTTCACCAAACTGGTTTTGCAAAACAAAGACCAACTATTTTAGGAGAAAACTATATGCAACAAGCCTTAAAGGATTACAACGGACAAACCTATTGGCTTTCTGCAAATATCTGGTCTTTTAATAAAAAAAGTAATCTCCCTAAGTGGTTAAATGTGGCTGTTGGTTATGGAGCAGATGGAATGTTATACGGAAAAAACTCAGTATCAAATTTAATTCCACAAGATCCATACAGGCAATTTTACCTAAGTTTAGATGTAGATTTGACTAAAATTAAAACAAAGTCAAATTTCTTAAAAACCGTATTTTCTGTTGTTAATTTCATAAAAATTCCTTCACCAACATTAGAATTTGATACCAAAGGGAGAATTAAATTTCATTATTTATATTTTTAATAAAATTTAACATATTGACAATCAGAACATTTAAATTATATTGTAATTTTGTGCTCGCATAATAGAAAGATTTAATTTATCAAAAAGTTTTTATTTTTAGTAAGCGCATTTCTAGTATTTGTTAGCACCTACTCTTTGACAAGAAAAACAGATATAAAAAAAATAGTCCCTTTTCCTATTCAAGAAAATTATTATACTCCATTTTTACAAAAAGATTTTATTGGTTTCAAAGAAGCACTTGCCTTTAAAGAATCTCAAGGAAAATATAATGCAGTTAACACGCTAGGTTATTTAGGGAAATATCAATTTGGTAGCACTACTCTAGAGCGATTTAGAATTTATAACACCAAAGCTTTTTTAAAAAACCCCGAATTACAAGAAAGAGCATTTGTTGCTTTATGTAAAGTAAATAAATGGATTTTAAGAAAAGACATTAAGCGTTCTGTTGGAAAAAATATAAATGGAATCAAAATTACTGAATCTGGTATTTTAGCAGCAGCACATTTAAGTGGTGCAGGAAATGTCAAAAAGTTTTTAAGAACCAATGGCACAAGACGTTTTTCAGACGCCTACGGTGCAAGTATTCAATCCTACTTGAAAAAGTTTGCTGGATATGATGTTTCTACTATTATAGCAGACAGAAAAGCAAAAGCTTAATTATTTATGGATAATAAAAATAGCAGGTCTTTTATGTAAATCTGGTTTTTGATGCTTCCAATCTTTCACTTCAAATGTTTTAATATATTCAGACGGTAATGTAATATCTGCTGCAATACACAGTTGAGTTGATGGTGTTAAAACAGCTTTTAAAACTGTAAATAATTTATCATTTCTATAAGGTGTTTCTATAAAAATTTGCGATTGATTCTTATCTTTTGATACTCTTTCCAGATCTTTAATCGCTTTTTTTCTATCAGATTTATCGATTGGTAAATACCCATTAAAAGCAAAATTTTGTCCATTCATTCCAGAAGCCATCATAGCCATTAATATAGATGAAGGCCCTACTAGAGGAACTACTTGGATGCCCTTTTCATGAGCTAACTTTACAATACTTGCTCCAGGATCTGCAACTGCAGGAACACCTGCTTCAGACAACAACCCAACATGAATACCTTGCTTACAAGCATCTAAATATTTTGAAGTTTCTAATTCTTCTGCATATTTATCTAACAACATTAATTGTAGAGAGGGTTGCGATTTTTTTGGCGATATTTTTTTTATGAACCTTCTCGCCGATTTTTCATTTTCTACAATAAAATAATCAACCTGTTCAATTACTTTTTTAACAGATAAAGGCATAACCTCTAAAGGTTCTGTTTCTTCACCTAAAGTTGTAGGTATTAAATAAAGCTTACCCATCATAATATATATTTTTTAGCTATAAATTCGCAAGCTATGTCTAACATGTCATATACCTTTTCAAAACCTTGATTGCCTCCATAATATGGATCTGGAACTGATACTTTTTTATTGGATTGAGATTCTTTCAAAATCAGTTTTACCTTTCCAGCATCAGTTTCATTTGTAGCTAAAGATACAATATTTTGATAATTACTTTCATCCATGGCGTATATTACATCAAAAGCATCAAAGTCTTTTACTGTAAATTTTCGTGCTCTTTGAGTGGATATATCTATTCCGTGTTTAAGAGCAACTTCTATAGAGCGCTTATCTGGAAGATTCCCAACATGATACGCAGCAGTTCCTGCAGAATCAACAAAAATTCCTGACGATACTTTAGATTGTAAAATACCCTCTGCTAGTGGTGAACGGCAAATGTTCCCCAAGCAAACCATCAGTATTTTTTTCATTTTAAAAAGAAAGGTTTAGAACGTTAACTTCTTGGTTAAATCGTCTACGTATTTTCTGAATTGTTTATCTGTTTCAGATAAATTATCTACTGTTTTACAAGCATGTAAAACGGTAGCATGGTCTCTTTGACCAATTTGGTTTCCAATACTTGCTAATGATGTTTTGGTAAGTCGTTTTGCAAAAAACATAGCCAATTGTCTGGCTTGAACAATATGACGTTTACGAGTTTTTGATTGCAATGTAGCTACATCCATATCAAAATATTTAGAAACTTCTTTCTGTATATAATCGATTGATACTTCTTTTTTTGTGTTTTTAACAAACTTATCTACAATCTGTTTAGCCAACTCTAAAGAAAATTCTCTTCTATTAAAAGAAGCCTGTGCAATCATAGAAATAATAACACCCTCTAATTCTCTAACATTCGATTTTATATTTTTAGCAATATATTCTACAATATCTTCTGGCATTTCTACACCATCTCTGTATAATTTATTTTGTAAAATAGAAATTCTGGTTTCATAATCTGGTGCTTGTAATTCTGCAGACAACCCCCATTTAAAACGAGATAACAAACGCTGCTCTATGTCTTGCATATCTACTGGAGCTTTGTCTGAAGTTAAAATTACTTGCTTACCGTTTTGATGCAAATGGTTAAAAATATGAAAAAACACATCTTGAGTACCCGTTTTACCAGATAAAAACTGAACATCATCAATAATTAGCACATCAATCATTTGGTAGAAGTGAATAAAATCATTTCTAGTGTTGGATTTTACTGAATCTATAAATTGTTGCGTAAACTTTTCCGAAGAAATATATAAAACTGTTTTGTCTGGGTACTTATCTTTAATATCAACACCAATAGCGTGCACTAAATGTGTTTTTCCTAATCCAACACCACCATAAATTAACAATGGGTTAAAAGAGGTCCCTCCTGGCTTATTTGCAACTGCCATCCCTGCAGAACGAGCAAGTCTATTTGAATCTCCTTCAACAAAATTTACAAAATTGTAATTGGCGTTTAATTGAGATTCTATTTTAACTTTCTGCAATCCCGGAATTACAAATGGATTTCTTAATTCTCTTTTGCCAGAATCTAAGGGAACGGTTACTTTTTGAGGTTTTAATGGATCTCTATTAGAACTTGGTATTTTTACTATTTGAGGTCTGTTGCTGCTGTATGTATTTTCCATACGCACATCATAAATCAATTTTGCATCGCTACCTAATTGTTTTACCAAAGCAACTCTTAATAATTTAATATAGTGTTCTTCTAACCACTCATAAAAAAATTTACTTGGAACTTGAATGGTTAATGCCTCTCCTGAAATTTTAACTGGCTTTATAGGTTCAAACCAAGTTTTATAGGCTTGTGGTTTTATGTTGTCCTTTATAAAAGTTAAACATTCATTCCAAACTATATCAGCGGTTAAAGTCATTTGCTATCGAGGGTACTTATAAATTATTAAATTTGATTTAAATAACATGCTTTTAAACCAACGTTTAGGGTTCTACAAAAGTGTGAATAAAATTCAGTATAAAAAAATGAATTTGCTATTGATTTATAATTATTTTTTGCGTAACATTATCAAAATTTATTGTTTAAATATTTTGAAAAAATTCTCAACAAAAATTAAATATTGAAAGCTTTATTATTAGGTTAAAATTATCAGCAATGCATAGCGCTGGCGCTTAAAAATACTGTTTGCTGATAAAGTATAATGAACAAGATAGAGGTCTACGGCATGATTTGCAAGGGACAGAATTAGCTGTAAATGTGGATAACTAGGGTATAGCTTTAACTGGTTAGTGCTCATTAACCTTTTATCTTTTGATTTATTAGAAATATCTAAAAATCAACTAAGATTTACATAAAAAAAATTATTTTATTTTTTTAAACTGTTTGTTGGCATATCCTTGGTGTTAATTTAAAATTGAGATAGTATCTAGTTAGTTGTTTAATGTCCCTTGCTTCTAACTATTTTTTAGGGGCAGTAAGTTTTGAGAGAAAACCAATGAAAAGACTGTTATTAATTTTTGCTTTGTTCGCTTTTTCATCAGCATCCTATGCTTCTAACTTTAGATGTCATGGCTATGACAATGGTAATCCTATTGGTAGCTATGTTAAGGTTTCTGCTGACTCTAAAGATGAGGCGTATAGCAAAGCCATGGCAAAATTTAAAAAAATAGGTACTTATGTTGCCTCTGTCCGTTGTGAGTACCATTAATTAAAAAAACAAGTTTTAATTTGAAGTCAAATACCTAATAAAAGTCATTATGAATGCAAGAGTGTCATAAATTTTGAAGATAGGCTTCGGACTAGGCAAGAGTATCGAAAAAAGGATAAACGTGAGGATTAATTATGATAATAAAAGTTTTAAGCTTTCTAGTGGTTGGTATTTGTAGTTGTACCCTCTATGCTAAAGATATATCAACTCATGATATAAAAGGTATTAAACTAGGTATGAGCAAAGATGAAGTTTTAAAAAATATGTCTTGTGCTAGCCCTAAGATAGAAAACCAGCACATAAATACAGTGGAAGGACAAAAAGTACTATATAAAGAAATAAGGTGTAGTGATAAATCTGGATCATTTATTGGACATTGATTATTCTGTACAGCCTTCGCCACATTGGACGTACGAAGGTAAACTTCTAAAGGATATTTATGATGAAGTATACAGTGATGAGGAAAGCTCTTAGATATTTGCAATATAGAAGAAAAGTATATTTATGGTGACCAAAATTAAGGGGTGACTAACAAATCAACCTTATAGGATGCATATTCATCAGCCGAACCTTCAGGGTTATCTTGTAACCATTCTTCATAGTCTGTGTATTCTTCTTTTCCTGTCCATAGCAGTGACGCTGTTCCAATAATGGGGATAGCTGCAACCAATCGTTTGCTACGTTCTTTAACTTTGACTTGTGCAATATTTTTCTTGTTTTTTAATTTCAGTTTAGTGATTTCTGTTTTATGCTTGGCTTTTAACCGTGCAAGTTCTGTTTTATGTCTTAAACTGTTAGCGGTTATTACTGATAAAGAAGCTGTTTTGGTTTTGTTCAGAACCTTATCAAACATTAACCATGAGGCAGGTAGCACAGCAATCATAGCCAGAATCAAGAGTTTTCTAGTTAACGTTTTGATGATTTTCATCTTGCTATCAGCAGTTGAATTACTGTCATTTTTAATCACGGTCTAATATTACAGTATTTGATGTGTTGACTATAGGTTAACTATTGGTAGTAGCTGGCACGTTTAAGAGAATAATTAATAGGAAGGGTTCAATTTTAAACTGGAATTATTTGATAAGACTGAAGAGAAGTAGTGCTTAATCAAGATTATTCGTATCTGTCTATTCTCTTACGTTATGATTGTTTATTGATTCAATACCTTTGCTAAAAACATGGTCTTAAAAACGAATATCATATGGATGAGTAGGCACAATTATGTCTAAAGCCAATACGGTTGTTGTACTGGATTTTGAAACCACAGGGCTATCACCTGCGTATGGTGACCGTGCCATTGAAATAGGGGCTGTACGAATTGAAGACGGAGAAATCAAAGACCGCTTTCAAGAGCTAATGAATCCAGGACGACCTGTTGATAGTTTTATCGAAAGCTATACTGGAATAACTAATGACATGCTTAAAGATGCAAGACCCTGTAAACAAGTGATGGGTGAGTTTGCTGAATTCATTGGCGACTATAATCTGGTTGCACACAATGCTTCATTTGATAAACGTTTTTTGGATGCCGAATTTAGACGAGTATCTAAAACATATACGGGTAAATTTTCTTGTTCTATGTTGTTGGCTAGAAGGCTCTACCAAGATGCAAGTAATCATAAACTTGCTACTTTAGTTAGATATGCAAATATTCCTTCTGATGGTGGTTTTCATAGAGCTTTATATGATTCTGAGATGACCGCTAAGTTATGGCTAAGCATGCTCGGCCACATCAATACTCACTATGGCCTTTCGTCGATACCCTTTACTTTAACGCAAAAGCTAACAAAAATGCAGAAGCAACAGGTGAGTAAATTTTTAAATCGGCAGGCTAATGATTCTCCATAACTTCGATAATGATAGCTAATGAAACATGAGTGTATAATCAAAACAATTGAGAGATGAGGGCATTATGCGAGTCACCATCAATATTTCAGACAATTTACTTAAAGCGGCTATTCAATAACCATTGATAACTCAACAATTTGTTGTTGAATATAAGAAGGGGAACAAGGAGTCGCTCAATATGATGAACTGTTAAAAAATATTCCTCCAACAATTAACAAGATTTAGATAATAACCTGTTATACCTAGAAGAAATTCACTATATGAAAGAAATTTTATTAATTATTGCTGGTGCAGCAATAGCCCTTATTTCCAGTTGGGTAAAGTCATGGATTGAACGCGAATCAGTTTGTAGCAATGAAATATATAAACAACGAATATCTTGTTTAAATGAAATTTGGCGTGCTTTTTATGAAGTTAAAGAAATTTATGGTAATAAAATTTCAATGGGACATAAAAAATGGCTTTCTACTCATAGAGAGGAGTCTCTAGAAAAATTAAATAAATTTCGCCGGGTAATTGATGATAGCCAGATAGTTTTAAGTAAAGAAATAATAGTTGAATTTAGAGAGCTTGATACATATTTGTATACTTTGATTTTCGAGGATGAGAATGTCCCATCAGAGTATGTAGCTGAACTAAATTTAATTCTTGAAAAAATATCAAGTGCTATAAATACTCATATGAACAAGAGAGTTTATAAAATTGATTTATGCCTTAGAACATAGGTATAACTAGCAAATCCAGTTGACGTATATGTACTCATGACACAGCATCCAGATTTTCAGAAAGCGATAGACTTAATGAGTGAGCAAATTCAATCTCTTCAAAGAGAGTTTGGGCATGTTTATACAGGGAAAAACTTAATTGCAAATAATGTAAATTATCCTAGCTATCCAGATGAAACTGCCAAAGTAAGGAGTGGAGTTAAATCTTTACTTGAAGGCTCCTTGTTAGTTTATCTTTTTGCAATGTGGGAATCTCATGTTCCAAGCGACATTAATGAGTGGCTTATTCAAGACGAGTTGGAAGAATTGAATGCTTTCAAACACGTTAGAGATAGTGCTGCTCACAAATTTAAGGGTGGCCGAGCAGATTTTCCAAATAGAAGAAGAGCATTTGAAAACAAAATGCCATTTTCGGACATCATATGGAACCAAGCAGAGGATACTATCGACCTCTCTAATTCTTCAGCTTCATACAATTGCCACCAACTGATGGAAAATTTAACTAAACAATTGGTAGTTCGCTTACATAAAAATGAAAAACCATAAAATGTATAACGAAAAAACCAGTCTACCACTGGCAGCGCCGCTCGTTTTAAGAGTTCATCGTATACCTGCTAGCAGCCACTGAATTTAGCGTTATTCTGGTAGATTTTGAGTTTTTACACAGTTTGAGTAGTTAACAGACAGAAGTTATACCTCCATTTTTTATAAAAACCGCTAACATACAACAATGAGCGTTATAGTAAGTTAGAAAACTTCATTTTTATCCGGTTTATTTCAATGCTGCTGTACAATTACCTTTCGGCCCAAAAGAAATCAAACTGCACCTAATCCATTATCATGAAAGACGTTAGCAACCGCGCTGCAATATATATTTCCCCAAAAGAAATGTTTAAAACCTGGGCAAAACTCTACAATGATAGTTCTGAGGAGGAACTCGCTAATCGCGTTAAAGAAAAACATATTTACTTAATTGATTTGAACTTGGGTCAATCTTTAAAAGACACCATAGAACCTTACTACACTAAGGTTTTTGAAAATGAATTAATGCTCTGGAACGTTATAGAGCATGAATGGCCTAAAAATAGAAGTATTAATGTTTTTCTTGATTGGTTTGAAGTTAATATCAGCGATGATGTTTTTGACTTAGAAGCAGGAAAAATCACAACAGAAGAGAGTGACTGGTGATGCTTGATAGGTTATATAGAACACAATGTAACCAGGAATAACGATGAGTCTTAAAGCGGAGAGAAATAAAAAGAAAATAGCTAATAAAGCACGCAAAGGCTTCAGAGGATATCCTCTCGCAACCGTTGCATACTATGGCCCAACAGATAAACAGGCGACAAAAGTTGTTGTAGGTATTGTGGAAACAGAACACGCTAGCCCAGAGCCTATGAAAAACTGGTTATCTGAAGCTGATGTAAGAAAGGACGCTTCAATAATGGAAGCATTGTTGGGTTTTATTGCTGACCAAAACGTCATATCAGTCGTAATGGTTGATAGAATTATTGGTTGTCCTCATCAAGAGGGCATTGATTATCCAGATGGTGAAGAATGCGAAGAATGTGATTTCTGGAAAACTAGAGATAGATGGTCTGGAGACAGAATGCATTAATTATCATGGTTGGTACCAATCCATATTCAACTATAGTTGTAACCGCATCCAACGGACTAACAAACTAAAACTAATCTGTGAACAAAACTGAATTAATTGAAAGGCTGATATCCAAGTCTCCTGATTTGCCTGCTACTGATGTAACATTGGCTGTTAACAATATCTTTGAACAAATGAGTTCAGCATTAGAGCGAGGCGAACGTATTGAGATTCGTGGTTTTGGTGGTTTCAGCATTCGGCAGATGAAAGCCAGACAAGGCCGTAATCCTAAAACAGGTGAGACAGTTCAAGTAGAGCCTCATCCATCAATACATTTTAAGCCTGGTCTTGAGATGCGTAACCGAGCTAATAACACTAAGTATCAAATTACTGACACATAATTGTTTTGTTGTTAAGCAGTGTGTTAATGCAAGGCAGTTCAGAGTGTGAGGAATGTCACATATAATATATTGGTTTAGGTCTATTCTATTTCATACTGTAAAAATATTAATTGGGCTGAGGTGGTTTACGTTAATTAAGGGTAAAGGTTGGAGGGTAGAAATATGATTACAGCAGCAATAGATACAAACATATTGAATGATTTACTGGATAACCAGAAAAAACTTGATGATGTCTTCGATTCAATTTTCGATGAAGACCCTTTTCTTGATAGCTCACCGACCTCTGCCGAATATGCAGTGTTTGATGATAACGAATACGCATCATTCAATGACAGTGATAAAGCGGATGTTCGTAGCAAACAAAGTATTGTTACTTTTATATTGTCTGTGGTATTGGAAATTGCTGTTTTGTATTACGGAATAACGTTTTTACTTTAATAGCTATCCGAGGTTGTAGGCTGGCAGGTTTAAGTTGGAATTCGTTACCAGTGGCAAAACTAACAAATATCACTTTTAGTAGTGATTGTACGGACTTCAATTATTGATCAATTCCTATGCACACAGACACGCTTCTGATGCACAGAAACAGGTGATAGAGCCATAGAAAAGCTCAGTTTATTACAAATTCTTTTACTGAGGTTATGGAAAATCTGGGTATAGAAATTAACAGGTTGCTATGTTGAAAGTGGACGTTTCGGAGTGCGTTTTAATGGTGTTGATTTTGTAATGACTGGATCAATGAAGTTAACAAGACTCTAATCCCTGTACACCATTCTGATCCTATTAATAATTCCATTTATTCTTTTCTATGCGGATTCTTTTTGATGATTTGTGGGACATGGGACATACGGGACACCCCCTTAGGGGGTGTCCCGTATGTCCCATGTCCCATCAAACAAAACCTCCTATTTGTCTACAACAAAATATAAATTAGTGATACAAGCAATTAACCCTAGTTTTAGTAACTTATCTTTACCACGATTAAAAGCTTTTCTCTTCGCAGCTTTTGACTTTTTGTGGTTTGAACTGGAAACGTTGATATTAGGAAGAGCAAGTTTCTTCCATTTATCTTGGCTGACCACGGTTCTAACCATGCCCTCTTCATTATCGTCATCAACAGTTTTGCCACCTTTACTCAGCGCTTTTTCAAGACTGTCTAAAATAGCTGTTTCGTTGTCAGATAATGTTGGAGAGGTAGGTGAGATAAGACTCGCTACAGGTTCAAGAACAGCTGATTCAACAGGGATACCATCTTCGTCATTAATTCCTAGTGGTTGTGCCACCAGATTGAAATGTTTCGGCTGAGGTTCAGGAAAATCCTTAGCTTTAGTGCAAGTCATGGTGACGGCATCATCCTTCTTATCTACACGATATTCAACGTCCATCGCTGCTTTGATAGCACTACTACCACGACCACGACCTTTATTACTATGGCCTGAGTGGTGGACAATTAATACAGCAGCACCATTAGAACGAAATAGATCGTCAATGTTTTGCATAAACAATGCAAAATCATGTGAAGAATTTTCATCCCCTCCACCAAAATTGCGATTTAATGTATCAACGATAATAAGGCTTACGTCAGGACAGGCATCTTGAATTAATTCCCAAATCATTTCTGCATTACCACTATCAATTAAAGCAGCAGGTGCAGTAGAAATAATGAAGTCATCAGTTGATGTTCCGTATTTATGTTCTAAGGCTTCAAAGCGTCTACCGATGCCACCGTGGCCTTCACCAACTAGACAAACAACCTTACCTCTAGTCACTTTGTGCCCGTGCCAATCGATACCTGTTGCAACACAAAACCCCCACTCCAAAGCTAAAAAAGATTTACCACTAGCAGGATCACCAAAGATAATGCCAACACTGTTCATCTCCATATAGTTTTTGATGAGCCAATGCATTTTATTGGTACGTTTACTATAATTTGATAACGATACCAATTGAAAATCAGCTTTTTCTTTGGAATATGGCTTTAGTTCAGTTTTACTAAGCGGTTCCCCATCTAATCCTTCCTCTATTTGTTCTGCAACAACATCTATACCTTCAAGACAATGTAAATCATTGAAGTCAGTAGGTTTAGACTTGACGCTTTTAAATACAGGAATAACAAGGTAAGCACCAATGCTTTCCGCAGCCTCAGTAGCCTTGGTAATTCCAGGGTTACCCTTCGTCCACTGATCATCATCAGCCAATACCGCAATTTCACTATCAGGAAACCTATCAGCCATTTGTAATGCAACCTTCTTTAAGTTACCTGCATTGAAAGCGACAACACAAGTTAAACCGGTTGCCATATGTGCTGATGATGCAGTGGCCCAGCCTTCACAGAGTAATACTGTGTCAACATCATCACCTTTAGGGCCAACAATATAATAGCTACCACTTAGAACGCTACCTTTTTTAAACCATTTTCCCCCATCAGGATTAGTATACTGAATCCCAACAAGCGTACCATTTTGAGTCACAGGAACCATTAAATTATAACCATCCTGTCTTAATTTGAAAGGAGGAACTTGCTTCTTCACTAAGTAAGGATGATCTTCATCAGCAGGCTCAGCATTGTTCCAAATTGAGCGACACTTTTCAGTTATTGCTGAAGAATATGTCTCACCTTTAGCTTTTTTAGCTTCAGCCTTACGCTGCTTACGGTTAGCCTTAGAATCTTTAATTGCAGCTTTAACAGCAACTCTTTCTTCTTTAGTTAACTTAAAACCATTCTCCTTTGCGTAATGAAAAATAGTACCAATGGTTATAGAACCATTTAGGTCGAATGAGTCCCAAGATGTTTTCATAGCTGTTTGGTCATAATTATCACCTTTACTCAGCCATTTGTCCCATATTAGATAGCCCTTCTTTTTACCAAAAAAAGATAGAAGAGCCATACCTACTTTAATGCACACATCGCGGTCTTCAGAAGGAATCGATTTAAGAGCCCTTTTTACCGCATTTGCTTGAGCTTTATTGCTCATGTTTATTCTCCTTGGCACCTGAAATAGTTAACATATATAAAAATATGTTAGTATTCAGGTCGCCTTGCAGGGCTAGTTTTTCTAGGTCCTGCGGTTGAGTTTTGGCTCACTACTACTTTTCCGGGTTGAAGTGAGCCGACTTTTACATCTTTGAATCTGTTGTTTTACTTTTTTATAAAATCATGGGGAGCCTCCTTTTTTAGTTTTAGGTTGATAGTCATCAATTCAACTATTCGAGAGAGAGCATTTAACTATGTTTTAGAAATGAGTAATATGACTTCGATTTTTAGAATCTACATTGTATTTTTCGAGGTAGAAAAGGATGGAGGTGAAACAGAGCCTGCTGATGAAATTTAAAGGAACAACTTTCGACTGTTACTTTTCTTGAGTTATGAGTAAGTAAGCGCTTGTCATCACTGGGTTCCGTCTGCTGACGTCGTGTTTTACTACATCTACTAAATGGGTGAAATGATACGGTTTTAGCGAGGAAAACCGTTACTTGACGAACTTAAGTAGGAGTTGAGATTTAACTTGGCAACTATATTGAAATATAATGAAGGCGACACCGTTTTAAACATTTAGAGCATGAAAGTAATACATGGATTTTGGGCCCCTCACCCTAAAGAAGGTTTTATCCAAAAAGGTCAGTTTTATATTTGGGTAGAGACGGATGAAGTTAAACTAAAGAAGCATAGCCACAGGCATCCACAACAATTAATTGAAAAACCTTGCCTTGATTTTCTAAAAGCTACATTTTCCTATGGCTTAAATCCCACCGACCCAACCCCAGATTTACAAAGTATTTATTTGCCCACAGTGACTGGTGTTCCCGTGCCTGACCCAGAGCTTGTAATCAGTGATATGACTGAAGGCATTACCTTGCAAGAATGGCAGGTTTTTGCATGTCCTTTAATGACGCCTCTAAAAACAATCAATGATATTTATTTCTTAAGTCATTATCAAAATGAAGGTATCCGCATCAGTCGTGGTTTTCTATTTTGGTATTACTTCAGTCAATCATTAAAACAAGTTCTATCTAAAGACCAATATATTCCGGTAGTTTTAGCTGAAAAAGCCAAGGCAAAAACCAAACTTTACCGTTGTTGGAAAATCATATCTCCAGCTTATGAAAGCCTAATTGAACAATCTGTTAAGTCGATGCCATTAGCGTGTTCACAGGCTTATCAAGCGGAGTCCTTATTACGGCACTTTGCTGAAGTAACCGTCAATCAAATCATAGAGTCCAGCATCCAGAAATTACCGCAAGTTTTTACTAAAAAGCTGAACTATGATTTTTTAGAAACCATCCTTTTAGAACAGAAAATTGATGCTCCTATAAGAACTGTAACTAAACTGCCAGAAGAATTTAAGCAATGGCATCAGTGGCAGCAAAAGTTTTTACAGTCCTGTCAGCAAAGTGCATTGCAATTAGGTTTTCAATTAATTGAAGCAGATGCAGAGCAAATAGATAGCTGGCAACTCAGCTTTGTATTGTGCTCACATAAAGACCTTTCATTTAAACTAGATTTGGAAGATTACTGGTCTGAAGGCGATAGCTATCAAGAACTCACCACCCAGTTATTTGGCGATAACATTGAACAGCAAGTGTTAGTTAACTTAGCTCATGCAGCAAGAATCTACCCCAATCTTTGGCAAGGGATGGAAACAGCAGAGCCTTCAAACTTAAAGCTGAGTTTAGAAGGTGCCTTTGGTTTTTTACAGGAATCCGCTTGGGTGCTTGAGGGTGCAGGGTTTAGGGTGATTATTCCTGCACGATTAACGTCCAAAGGCCAACAGCGTGCGAAAATGCGATTGCGTTCTGGTGATAAGAAAAAAGGCAGTACAGCTGCATCGGCAAAATCATATCTGTCCATCGAGTCTTTAACTGATTATCACTATGAGTTTGCTATGGGGGATGAAACTGTTTCAGTGGAAGAGTGGCAACAGCTCGTCGATATGAAGACGCCATTAGTTAATTTTCGGGGTCAGTGGATGCAACTAGACCGTGAAACAATGCAGGAAATGCTAGCCTTCTGGCAACAACAAAAAAAGAGCCCTGATGCTTTATCGGTACAAGAGTTATTAAGAAAACTAGCAGAAGAAGGTGATAGTTTAGAGGTTGATAATCATGGCAATCTGGCAGAAATGCTGGCTAAACTTAACGATAATAGCCAGTTTTCATTGATAGATAACCCCACACAACTCAAAGCGCAGTTACGTGATTACCAAAAACGTGGGGTATCCTGGTTAAGGTATCTAGAAACCTTGGGGTTAAATGGTTGTTTAGCAGATGATATGGGCTTGGGTAAAACCATGCAAGTGATTGCCGTACTCATTCTGGAAAAACAAGAAAATCAAACAGAACCTACCTTATTAATCGCACCGACTTCGGTGATTGGTAATTGGGAGAAAGAGGTTCAAAAGTTTGCACCCCACTTAAAGACGTTTATCCATCATGGTAGTCAGCGAGAAAAAGACAACAAGGAGTTTGCTAAACTTTGCTCGGAGCAGGATATGTTAATAACTTCTTATACCTTGGCTCGTAAAGACAATGCTTTATTAACATCGATTGATTGGCACCGTGTGGTCTTGGATGAAGCGCAAAACATTAAAAACCCCAAATCAGCACAAACCAAAGCCATTTTAAAATTAAAATCTAATCACCGACTAGCATTAACAGGTACGCCAGTAGAAAATCGATTAATGGACTTGTGGTCAATTTTTAATTTCTTAAACCCAAACTATTTAGGCAAGCAAACCCAGTTTAGAAAAATATATGAACTACCCATACAGCGTGATAATGACCGAATGAAATCAACAGTTTTAAAACAGTTGATTCAGCCCTTTATATTACGACGCTTAAAGACTGATAAAAGTATCATTAAAGATTTGCCCGATAAGATTGAGAGTAAACAATACTGTAACCTTAGTAAAGAACAAGCTTCTTTATACCAGGCAGTCGTTAAAGATGTAGAGGAGCAATTGGAAGAAAAAGAAGGTATTGAGCGACAAGGTTTAATGCTTTCCACATTGATGAAACTTAAGCAAATTTGCAACCATCCTATGCAGTTCCTACAAGATGGCAGCGCTTTTACTAGCGAACGCTCACATAAGCTTGAACGTATCACGGATATGTTAGGAGAAGCGATTGAAGATGGCGACAGTGTGCTGGTCTTTACCCAGTTTACTGAGATTGGTGAGCAACTGGTAAAATACTTGAATAAGGAAAAACACTATCCGACTCATTATATTCATGGCGGCGTGAGTCGAAAAAAACGCGAGCAAATGATAGAAGATTTTCAAAACCCTGACAGTCCTCCTTCAATCTTTGTTTTATCACTCAAAGCAGGTGGAGTGGGTATTACCTTAACGCGTGCAAATCATGTTTTTCACTTTGACCGCTGGTGGAACCCAGCGGTAGAAAACCAGGCCACAGATAGAGCATTCCGTATTGGTCAGAAGAAAAATGTGTTTGTACATAAATTCATTACTTTAGGCACTTTAGAAGAACGCATTGACCAAATGATTGAAGATAAACAAAAGATGGCAGATAGTATTGTGGGTAATGATGAAAGCTGGCTAACGAAATTGGATAACCAAGCGTTTAAAGAACTGATTGCATTAAATAAAAATAGCATTATGGACGGTTAACATGAGTACCTTAACTAAAACCTGGTGGGGTGAGCGTTTAATTGATGCGTTGGAAGACTTTACTGATAGTGGACGATTAGTACGTGGGCGTTCTTATGCGAGCGATAGTAGGATTAAACAATGGGTTATAAAAAAGGGTGTTGTACAAGCAAAAATAAGAGGTAACAAAAATCCGTATTTCGGAGTTTATACAGAGCCTACCTATAAGACTGAAGTCAAAATGGTTCACTTATCTAACGTGCAGTGGAAAAGAATAATAGCCAAACTTACGCAACGTGCAAGTTTTATCGCTAAACTTTTAGTTGATGAGATTCCAGAAAATATTGAAGATGTTTTTGCAGAATTTAATACCCACTTACTACCGAATAGCTATAACGATTTTAAGGTCTCATGTAACTGCCCTGATTACGAGGTGCCTTGTAAACATATCGCAGGTGTTTGCTATCGGTTAGCGGGTGATTTAGACAACAACCCATTATTGTTGTTTGAAATGCGAGGTATTTCACCTGAGAAACTACATCAGGAGTTAATCAAGTCACCCTTAGGTAAAACCCTTGCTGATGCACAAAAGCTAGAAGTATCTGAATTAGTTCCCGTTGAAAGTTTTTACACGCAACCTGAATTTAAAACTATGCCTGATAAAGTGTCTTTAAAACAGTTTTGGCAGGGTGAGCTTCCGTTACCCAAAGAACTACCACCTCATCAGGAGGCCAGTATTCCAGCAGTATTGGTTAAAAAAGGAGGCGACTATCCTACCTTTTGGCATAAACAAAGCTCATTTATTGAAGTAATGGAAGATTTCTACATTAGGATGAGGAAAAGTAATCAGAAACAAATGTGACAAAATAGAAAAATAGCTCAAATAAGCACAAGGTGTGTTATTTATAAACATCGCCTCGGCTACCAATAGTCAAAAGATAGATGATGAGCTTGTCTTGTTGAATTTGGTAAATAATTCTAAGCTGACCAATTCTTAAACA
>ENA-OSET01001817-OSET01001817.1-sediment-metagenome-genome-assembly--contig:-NODE-1817-length-21486-cov-11.055397_pt1 | contig 21486 bp, 13 predicted proteins | sample MGYA00237882_ERZ534229 | MGnify/ENA primary metagenome ERZ534229 (study PRJEB26408, sample SAMN06266212) | sediment metagenome | isolation source: Hudson Canyon methane seep mesocosm | place... | reverse complement strand
CTGCTTCAGACTTATTTTCACCTTTATCATCAACTGCAATAATTTGAGAAAAATGTCGGCTTACATTGCCTCTATGAATCACTAATGCATCAAACATACTCTGCCAACAGTCAAACTGCATAGATAGAGCTACACGTAACCGACTTAAGTCATCTTCAGGTAGCATCTGAGTTTGCTGGTCATTCATTCCTTGGATGGCGTGTTCTACATTTCGCAAGAAAACATAAGCCTCACTTAATTCATCCACCGCGCACTGAGGCAACAAATCACTTTCACTTAGAACTTGCAGAACGGTTGCTAGCTCTGGAGTTTGCAGACGAATATCTCTACCACCACGAATCAACTGAAAAGCTTGTACAATAAACTCAACTTCACGAATCCCACCAGAGCCTAGCTTTATGTTGGACTCCATGCCTTTACGGCGCACTTCTCTCTCAATCATCCCTTTCATATCCCTTAGGGACTGAAAAGCAGAATAATCGATATAACGCCGATAAATAAATGGCTTGAGATAGCCCATCAAAACATCACCTTGCTGCTGGTCTCCGGCAACAACACGAGCTTTAATCATGGCATAACGCTCCCACTCCCTACCTTGATCCTGGTAATACTCTTCCATTGCATTAAAGCTCAAGACTAAGGCTCCACTTTGGCCGTAGGGGCGCAGCCTCATATCAGTACGAAAAACAAAACCATCTGAGGTCTGCTTATCAAGTGCATTAACTAAACGCTGACCTAAACGAACAAAAAAGGCCTGATTTTCAAGTGTTCTTTTTTCGCTCTTCGTTTCTCCGTTTTCGGGGTAAGCGAAAATTAAATCAATATCAGACGATACATTAAGCTCATAAGCACCTAGCTTCCCCATCCCTATAACAACCATTTTCTGAGGCAAACCAGAGCTTTTTCCATAAGGGGTGCCCCACTTCTGGCAACAGTCGTTATAAAGCCAGTTTAAAGCTTGGTCAATACACGCACCTGCGAGGAAAGTCATATCTCGCGTTGTTTCCTGCATACTTGAAAGCTTTAATAGATCTCTCCAAACAATCCGACACATTTCTCTGCGCCTGAAATGCCTCAGGGTATGCAGTAACTCATCTTCACTCTGCACAGATTGGATTTTTTCAGATAAATGTTTTGATAAAGCAGCATCATCATAAGCAGTATTTATATCCCCACTCTCCAGAAGGTCTATAAGTATTATGGGGTGCTGTGTTGTCGCTTCGGCTACAAAGTCACTCAAACACCAAATAGATAGAATATTTTTTAGTTGCATATCTTCAACAGGTGTACAAACTTCCAACCCTTGTTTGATTAATTGTTCCTGCAAACAAAGCAAGCGCTGCTCCAGCATTCTCTGAAAAGAAGGATCTTTTTTGGGGATTTCACGCCTAAGTTGCTCTATCATTTAAATAACTCCTACTATTCAGCGGTATAGCTAAAGAAAAAACTTTATTTACACAATGACGACACTCTATGATAATAATCTAAGATTAGCACTAGAATCAGCCCTCAAGATTGATATACATCGGAAATAATGAATCCATATAAAGAGAAAACCAGCCGCCTGCAGCGTAGAGCAATTTATCAGACCGACTGGCAGCTAAAAAAACGTATTCAGCGCCTTTTTTTAATTCTACTTGGCCTATTGCTTCTGCATACCGTGGCAATGATCGCTTTGGAAGGAATGTCTTTTCAACAGGCATTTTGGCTCACCTTAACCACATTAACTACAGTGGGCTATGGTGACCTGTCAGCCTCTACGGCAACCGGACAAATAACCACAATTGTCTTAATGTACATAACGGGAATTACACTGGTAACATTGATTATTAGTGATTACATTGATTACCGATTCTACCGCAGAGAACGAATCAGAACCGGACGCTGGAGATGGAACATGATAAACCACATTCTTCTTATTAATTCGCCTAAGCAGGGCGGGACTCAATATTATATTCGGTTGATTCAACAGTTGAGGGCCAATGATGATTATAAATCTACTCCAATACAGATACTGACAACAGAATTCCAAAATGGCCTACCTAACGAACTAGTAGAGCTTGGGGTAACACACTTTCATGGTGCTGGCACAAGCCCTCATGACCTATCAGCGGTGAATGTTAAGAGTGCTAATCACATAATAATACTGGCCAAAGATGCTAACGATGTAAGCTCTGACAGCAATACTTTTGACACATTACACCGATTAATGGAACTTAACCTTTCAAAGAAATGTATTGTAGAGTGTGTTGATGACAATAACCGAGGCCGCTTAAGTAAATTAGGCGCTCAATCAATACTGCGACCAGTGCGAAGCTATCCTGAGATTATTATTAGAGCGCTAATAGCACCAGGCACTGAAAAAGTACTCGAAGACTTGTTTACTCACGAGAATGACCATCCTCATAGGTATGAAGTGGCAATAGTTGATATGACCTGGTCAGATGTTGTATGTGCACTAATTCAGGAAAACTTGGGGACTGCTATGGCTTATATTGAGAGTACTGGGGAGGTTATCTGCAACCCTGATGCGACTGAGAATGTTAATTCTATTGCTTTGATAGTACTGATAAAAACTGAAAGTGCCCCATCCGAACAAGAGATTACTTTGGCTCTTACTAAGCATGTAGAACGTAAAGAAGCATGGGAGGAGATGAAAACAAAGTAATTTTCTGCACTCACTCTAGATTCTTCGTAGCCTTGATGGAGTGCAACGGAATCAGGGTTTTATCACGATGATAAGGAATGCTTTTTACACAGGGCCTTCACGAGTATTTTCACTCCTATCTATTATCGAGACGGTGTAATTCTCATTGGTTATACCCCTTGATTCCGTTGCTCTGCATCACTGCTACGGTTTATGGCTTTCTTAGCCTGTTATCTTGCGTTTTAACGCTCTTCCGCCAAAACGAAGACCGCTGCGCTCTGGTAGATTAGTTATATTCCTGTAGATTTAAAATCAAGCAATGTAATTTTTTGTACGGATGTTATGTTAACAGGTGTTAGCAGTATGGACTAATGTACCATTAACTAAAGTGGTACAAATGTATAGAATATATGCTCTAACTAGTTGATATATAAGAAAGGTGTGATTTGTTTGTGGTTTTTGCAGAAGCATGGATTATTAGTTTGTCTGTGTGATTAATATCACATTAGCTTACATCTGTTCATTGTATAGTTCGTCTAAGTTACAAAAAATAATAAAAAGAACAATAATAAAAACAAAACAAAAAAGTAAGAACAGAAAAGCAAGCGTAAGAATAAAAATAAGTATAAGAGCTAAAAAATAAAGCCGAACACTTATCAACTTCAGAGACACAAAATGAGCAAGGTAGCTATTTATAATAAGCTATCTCCTTTTACTTCTATGGCAATTATTGCCATGAGTGCATTCGTATCTGTTGCGAATGCCGAATTGAAGCCAATGGGAGATAATGAGCTTAGCGAACATGTTGGTCAGGCAATGATTGCTTTTGATACGACAGAAGGCGCCACAGCGGCTGATCCGTCTACAACTCGATTTACTATGGGGCTTAATACTGAATTTCAAGTTAACGTCGATGACTTTGAATTTGGTAATTATAGTACTGCAGATACACTTACTTCTGATATCAACATCCATAACTTATCTTTTGGCAGCATATCTACAGATGCGACTAAAGTTCAAATAGACGGTAGTGCTTATGCTGTTGGGGAAATTATTCCTTTTGTAGCAAATGACCCATATTTTGAAATAACTAATAACGGAGCCGGTGAACTGGTTGGGTTTCGTATGGGTTTTAATGAAGCGCGTGGTCAGCTATCTGGCGATTTTACAAGCTTGTCTGGAAATGTAGGAATGGAAGTGGTCGACCATTTTGGTCAAAGCTGGCAAACGTCTTTACTTGGTGATGATGGGCTTACAGATAATACTCGTTCAACGCATGTGGGGGTAGATGCCGCACTTACAGGTAATACAGCGTCAGGTTGCACCGTTCAAACTTATTGCTATGATACGGCTCAATTCAAAACATTAGATATTGGTGAAAGAAACGCCGCTGATGGAAGTACTGACGTGACAAAGGATTTCTTTATTTCGATTCAGAAAGAAGATGTTTCCTGGTCAACATCTGCAGGGAGTATAACTGCAGGAGCAGGTGCCTTCATTAACTTGCCAACGTCTATGTTAATTGATGCGAACACCGTTGATGTTAATGGTGGTGTCTATGGAACTGAGCGAGTAAGAACAGAGTATATCGACCGAGGTGTTGGTTTATTCTAGTGGCTTATTAAGAGTTACTTGCTGTCACCTACCTTTAGATTAAAAACTATACTGTCTTCATTTTGCTCCTGATTTTATCGGGAGCTACTTTTATTTTTTATCTCCACAAATATTTTCCTTACTTAACTTATATTTCGGTCAGGGCTGGTGTCTATTAGTTTGTCTGGAGTAAATAAAAATTACTATGTGCAATTATTTTATTGAATGGATTTATTAAAGAGGGATTTTATGTTTTTTCGTAAGAGTTTATCGTATTTAATATTTGGTTTAATGGCCGGAAGCCCTTCTATTAGTCTTATGGCTGCTGAGGGAGAGGTTCTCAATTCTTTTGCTTCTCCAACTAGCTTCTCTAGTGGACAGGCATGGGTTAAGGAGTATTTATACCTTTTGGATCGTGGGGGTAAGGTTGTACATAAAATAGACCCTTCCACGGGCTTATCTGTTTTTTCATTTCCAGTCACTCACACCGGTGATTTAACTAGCGCACATAATTTTATTTGGATCTCAGATCCTGTTAAAGATGAAATCGTTAAAATTGATGCTGTAGATGGTCAGATTTTAAAGATCCTACCATCTCCAGGAGCAGCTCCTGCCGGATTAGCTTATGACGGCACTTATCTCTGGAGCGTTGATTGGATGGAAAGCACCGTCTATAAACTGAATCCTGTTGATGGTTCTGTTATATCTTCATTTGCTTCCCCTACCACGGGTGGTCGACCCTACGGTTTAACGTGGGATGGTGCTACTTTATGGATGGTTGATTGGGTTGATGACACTATTTACCAGGTTAATTCTTCTGATGGTGAGGTTATTAAATCGTTTCCAGCCCCGGGTCCTAACTCACAAGGCCTTGCGTGGGATGGGAAATACTTATGGGTTAGCGACTATGACAGCGACACTATTTTTAAAGTAGACTCCGGATCTGAAGCCCCTGGTGTTATGGGATGCATAGAGGTCGAAGGTAGTGGGTTAATGGGTGAAGTTCTTTTATCTCAGGATGGCAAGGAAGACCAACCACAAGCGTTTGCAGAGGGGTGCTTTGTATTTTCTGAAATATCGCTTGGCTTGCCTATTGTCTTAAATATTATTGAAGATAGTTCTGGTGAGGATGTTCTTGCCCCCACAATTATTTTAATGGGCGATGCTGATATAACCATAGAAACGGGTACAGAGTTTATAGATCCGGGTTTCATGGCGACAGACAATATAGATGGTGATATTTCAGATTCAATCATTGTGACTGGCAATGTAGATACTTCTATTCAGGGGGACTACGTGTTGTCTTATGATGTAAGTGATGCTGCTGGCAATTCTGCCGTCACAGAGAGCAGAACAGTACATGTTGTTGATGATGTCACTATTATTGACACCGTCGTGCCTGTACTAACTTTAGTTGGCCCTGAGTCTTTGGATGTTGTGTTAGGTGAAGAGTTTACAGACGAAGGTGCCACTGCCTTGGATGATGTCGATGGAGATTTAAGTAGTTCTGTCGTCGTAACGGGTTTTGTTGATACTCAGGTGTTAGGTACATATATCATTACTTACAATGTTGCCGATGCAGCAGGTAATGAAGCCCAGCCAATTACACGTACAGTTAATGTGATAGAAGATACGACTGTTATTGATACCGTTGCTCCTACCATAAGCCTTAATGGGGGCTTATTGATTAATCACGAACAAGGCGAGTTGTTTGTAGACCCAGGTTCAGTTGCTACTGATAATGTAGATGGCGATATTTCAGTAAATGTTCAAGTGTCCGGTTCTGTTAATAGTCATATTTCTGGGAATTACATACTGACTTATAATGTAAGTGACTCTTCAGGTAATGCCGCCGTTGCGGTTACTCGCGAAGTTCATGTTAGAGACACTATCGCTCCAGTTATTTCTTTGCATGGAGGTAATCCAATATCTCTGACACAGAACACGGCATTTACAGACCCAGGCGCATCTGCTCATGATGCAATTGACGGTGATTTAAGCGAATCTATTGTGGCAAGCGGTGTTGTAGATACTTCTGTTGTAGGCACATACACGCGAACTTATACAGTGGCTGATACTTCTGGTAATCAATCACCAACTATTAGTAGAACCATTCACGTTACGGTAGCTGCAGATATAGCTCCTCCATCAATCACATTGCTTGGCAGTAACCCTGTATATGTAGAGCAGGGGGTATCTTTCACAGACCCCGGCGCTACAGCATCTGATGAAAAAGATGGGAATATTAGTAATAAAATTACAGTTAGCGGTTCGGTCAACAGTAATCTTGCCGGTACTTATATCTTGCGTTACAACGTAAGTGATGCAGCGGGAAACAGGGCTCCTGAAGTAACAAGGAGTGTAATTGTGAGAGATACGATCAAACCTGAAATTGTTATAAATGGTGCAAGTTCATTAACGGTTGCACAATACAGTACTTATAGTGATGCGGGTGCGACAGCCCAAGATAACATTGACGGAAACATCTCAGGCAGTATTAATGTGAGTAATAATGTTAATACTGATGTAGCAGGAACCTATACTGTTTCATATAACGTAAGTGACAGTGTAGGTAATAGCGCAAGCACTCAAACACGAACGGTCATCGTTGAATTTGAATGTAGAGCATTTACATCAAGCAACAGTGATCATGAAAGTGCAGGGCGGGCGTATTCAGAGACGACTGGTTTTTGGGTGTTTACTACTACAACCTGGTATGCAACCGGTTCAGGTAACGATTTGGGAACGAGCGGATCAACGTCAGTAACCTTGTCAGAATCACCAGAAGGCCATTTTAGTAACGGCAGTTGCAACTAACTATTAGAAATTAAGCCCTGATTTTAATCGGGGCTTTTTTATGATCCTGTAAAAAATCATCATCCTACTGTAATATCTGCTTTCGTTTTAAACAGTGACATTATTTTAGGGACTAAAACCTGTGCAAACTATATTCTGGCATGATTACGAAACTTTTGGCGCCGATCCTCAGAGAGATCGACCTTGCCAGTTTGCAGGTATTCGAACAGATAATGATTTAAATATTATTGGCGAGCCCGTTACACTCTACTGTAAGCCGACTGATGACATCTTGCCGGTTCCTGAGGCCTGTTTTATTACAGGTATAACGCCGCAGATTGCTAATGAAAATGGCGTTTGTGAAGCAGAATTTATTAAACAGATTCATAACGAAATGGCTCAGTCTGGTACTTGTGTTGCTGGCTATAACAGTATTCGCTTTGATGATGAAGTTACTAGAAACACCCTGTACCGAAACTTTTATGATCCTTATGCAAGAGAGTGGCAGAATGGCAATTCTCGGTGGGATGTTATTGATATGGTCAGGCTGACTTATGCGCTAAGACCTGAAGGTATCAATTGGCCAAAGAAAGAAGATGGCTCACCTAGCTTTCGACTTGAAGAACTTACCGCTGCCAACGGGATAAGTCACGAGGCCGCACATGATGCAATGTCAGATGTTTATGCCACTATTGCTATAGCTAAATTAATTAAAGAAAAGCAGCCAAAGTTATATGATTATGTTTTTACACATCGAACCAAGCAACAAATAGCGCCACTGCTTGATATTCACTCGATGAAACCTGTATTTCATGTATCATCACGTTTTCCTGCCACTATGGGGTGTTGTGCTTTAGTTGTACCTGTTGCACCACACCCGACTAATAGCAATGCGGTCATTGTGTATGACTTACGCACTTCTCCTTCTGAATTAAATGACTTAACTGTTCAGGAGATAAGAGATCGTATCTTTATTGCCACATCAGACTTACCTGAAGGCATTCAGAGAATACCACTAAAGGCAGTTCATATTAACAAGTGTCCGGTATTGGCACCTGCTGCGATGTTGAAGTCTCTCTCTTCTGAGCGCTTGAATAGTTTTCAATTAAACGGAGAAGTGCTCAGAGAAAACCTAAAACAGCTGAGAGCGATAAATGGGCTAAGTAGCAAAATATCAGAAGTTTTCTCAGATTCAGAGTTTGAAGCAAAAACAGACCCTGATTTAATGATTTACAGTGGCGGATTTTTCTCTGCTAATGACAAGAAAACAATGGATCGGGTTCGTTCTGCATCAGTAATAGAGTTGGCTGAAGAAGAGTTCGTTTTTGATGATGCCAGACTTCCCGAAATGCTTTTTAGGTACAAGGCCCGCAATTACAGAGAGACGTTAACGAGTGAAGAGCAAGAGCAATGGGAGCGTTTTCGATATCAAAGGTTAACAGATGCTAACTTGAGTAGTATCACATTTCAGCAATACTTTGATTGCTTAGAGGCACTGGCAAATGACACCAGTACCCCAGTTAATAAGCTTTCAATTATTGAAGATTTAAAATATTACGGTGAATCTATTATTCCCTACCTTTAAGCTTTTGTTTTGTTGAATTGAAGGAGGTGGTTAATGACCAAAGTTTACCGCCTTCTTCTAATACCTTATAAGCATTTAGAGGGTTATTATCTTCCTTTGTTGATTCTTCAGTGCTATTTTTTCCTTGGCTAAATACTAGTAGCTTTTGGCCTTTAGACTGGGTTAATGCATCATAAAACGTAAGGAAACTTTTAGGTGTTAACTTATTGATCTTATCTGCCAGCATTTCCCGGGTATTGAACGCATAATTTTCCCTGTCAATTTCCCTCCAGTAGCGACCGCTTTTTGCAGATAAAGTGTTTTCCTTTTCGAATAGCCTAGATAGTAATGCCGCCTTATGTTGGTTGAATTCCTTGGTAGGCATATTTTTTAATATTTTTTGATAATTATTCAAAAAGGACTGTGTTTCTGTTTCAAGTTGGCGAACACCTGCAACCGGAGATTGAACAATAAAAGCAATACCGGGGACTTCGAAAAGACTGAAGTTTGTTGCAAAGACGATGTAGCCTAGCTGGTTTTCTGTGCGGATCTTCTCATAGTAAGGTGAAGATAGTATTTGAGATAGCAGTAGAAATTTAGCTTGTTCCTGGTAAGTTCTCTCAGCACCTTGAATATAAAGGGTATAGCCCGTATCAGGGTGATCAATATCTAAGGATTGGCTGTAAGACTTATCTGCTGGTAAATGCGCAACTTCACCCCGCTTAACACTAGTTGCTTTAGTGCTTGCACCTAACATCCATGATTGAATACCATTGGCAATATTCAATGAGCTGGAGCGGCTGATGTTTCCCGCAGAGAGAGTCACGATATCGAGCTCACTTAGCAATTGTTGCCTGAATGTATCCAGATCAGTCATTGAAATATTGGCAATAGCCGCTAGTTTTTCTTTTTCAGTCCATTGAGGTCTTAGAATAAGCTTTCTGACTTCGCTAATGGTTTGATTATAAGGTTTGCTCTTTGCCGCATTTTCCAATGCTCTGGTCATTTGCTCTTTGTAGATATCAAAGCGCTCTTGTTTCAGCTGTAGGGTTTTCGTAGTTTTTAATATTTTCGCTAATAGAATGTTTTGTTTTTCACTGTAACCGCCAATTTTAATGGATATGCCGCGAATATGACTGTAAAGGTCATAATTCAACCCTGCTAAATAAGCTGGATAGGTAAATTCATTCAATTCATCTTGAATCATTGATGTGAAAATGGAGGTTAATACCGCATGTTTAGGTGAATTATTTGCTATAGGAGACCTAAGGTTTATAGATAGTGTTGATTTAGGCGTGCCAAAGCTGGTGTCGTAAAAATACCATAATGAAAAACCTTCAGTTTGGTACAATTTTTCAGGTGATTTCATTGTCGCTAGAGACAGCATCGCTATGTCTTCAGGGATGAAATCATTAGGTTCTGGGAGATAAAGCTCTTTAGTTATGCTTGGCTTAGATAATAGTTCAATAAGCGAGTCTGATATTTTTGAATAGGAGTAGGGTGCTTCATACTTTTCAGTTTTAAGATCTGTTTCTACCCCTTTAGCCATTAGGGAAATTTGTACATTGTTTGGGTTTAAAAACTGCAGTAATGTTCTATAGGTCGCGGGGTCAAACGACTCCATAAGGTAGTTGGCTTGTAGAGCATCTTTGGTTTCTACTTCCTGCAAGACAGAAGAAAGACCACTCACATAGTGGATAGCTTCGCTTTTTTCCTTAAATTCAAAGGCTAATTCCAACATTTTTTTCTGTTCATTAAAGTAGAGTGGGTTAACTCCCTTTTCTTTGACGAGATCCAGGTAGTCAAATGTTTTCTCAACGACCTTTTCCCACTGCTCAAGCCCCTTTTGGGTAAGACGATAAGATAAGTTAAAGGTCGCTTCTGTTCCTGTATCAATACCAGTGCCTGCAGATAGGCTTTCTACAAGTCCCAGATGTTTTAATGAGGAGAAAAGACTGCCTTTGCCTTCGTGGCCAATAAGATTTGATAAATAGTGGAAAGGTTTATCTCGATAGTATTGCTTAGTGGAAGGTATCGGAAATATTAGTGAAAGTGAGCGTTTGTCCATTGTAGGCTCAATTTTCAATAGAGCGGGGAGAGTTCCCTTAACGAATAGTGGCGCTTTAAATTCAGGTGTCACAGCATTACTGTTGGGTACTTGAGAAAACTTTTCTTTCACCCATGCTTCTAATTGTTGAATGGGGTCACGACCAAGCACTACCAGCTTCATCTGATTTGCAGAGTAGCGTTTAGTGTAAAACTCAATTAATACATCACGCGTTGTTTTGCCATCTCGGTCAGAAAGCGTTGTTAAGTTGCCAACGGCAAAATTGTGATAGGGATTTTCTGGGTTTATGGTTGCTTTAAAAGCCGAGAAATAAATCCTTGAGTCATCCTTAAGTTTTGCTGAATACTCTGAATGTACTGCATTTTTTTCACGATCAACATATTGTGGGGTAAAGGTCGGTGCAATAAATTGTTGAGCAAAACGGTCAAGGGCTGGTTCTAATGCGTCTGCATTTACGTCGAAAAAATAATTTGTATTATCAAAGGAGGTGTAAGCGTTGTGACTGCCTCCTTGTTTATTTATAAAAGCTTGGTAGCTGCCTGCCTCTGGATATTTTTCGGTTCCCAGAAAAAGCATATGTTCAAGAAAATGAGCTAAGCCTTCGTAACCTTCTGGGTCTGAACCACTACCTACTTTAATATCTAAAGCCGCCGCAGCCTTATCTGTACTCGCATCGGAAATGAGTAAAACTTCAAGCTTGTTTGGTAGCGTAATTGATTTGTATTTACGGTCATCATTTGGGCTCTGGACTATGACTGAGTTCAGAGCTGAAGTTGGGTTCAAGGCTGTATCTGAAGCTAAAGCACTATCGAAAATAAGCGCTACAAATACAAAATAAATTAAGCTACTGGTTTTTCTTCTTATGGTCATTAGTCATCTCATTGCGTAGGAAAGCTTGTAAGTTTCACTGCTTGCTAGTGGAGTTTTTTCTCCGGTGTAACGCTGGTTAAGTTTTCTAAGGTATCTGTTGCAATACGGTGTGCATCATGAAGATTTATTGTGTTATTTTTAATTTGTTCCAGCGCTTTGGTCGCTGTCTGAAGTTCTCTTTGAAGAACAGCTGACTGCTTATTAAATGCGGTATCAATAGCGTCATAAACAGCTTGTATACTCTTCTCTCGGTCTGATGGGTTGCTTGCGGCTTGGTTTAGCGCCTTTAAGCAGGCTTTTGCGATTTGAATGTAGCGCTGATCTTGCTTGGAAGCCATAAATGTAATCTCGAATGGTCGTTAAAAGAGTAAAGTGTAGTTAAAGCGCTATTATGGCAAGTCAGGCAACAATTAGCACCGATTGATTGATAAAAAATTTGTAATACATGCTAAAAAAAAACTTGAAATAACCTATTCTTATAAAGAGATAAATATGATCAATATACCAATAATTTGTTGATTTTGGTCAGTTCATAGAGTCTTACTTCTTGCTATAAAAATAGTGAAGGAAGTAAGGATTTATCAGTTGATAGATTCTAAATATAGCAAGCAAATGGAAAGACTATTTAGGAGATAGGTATGGATAATAATGATAAAAAAATAGCCTTGGTTACAGGTGGAACCGGTGGAATCGGAACAGCTATTTGTCAGAGACTAGCAAGTGATGGTCTGAAGGTAGTGGCTACTTATAGTCGCCCAGCAAAAAAGGAGCAAGCAGAGCAATGGCTTGCGGAGCAAAGAGAGCTTGGGCATGACATGGAGTTGGTTTGCGTTAATGTGGGTGATTTTGAATCTTGCGAGCAGGCTGCAGTGGATATTGCTCAGCGCGTGGGTGATGTTGATGTGATAGTAAATAATGCCGGAATAACACGTGACTCCGTTATGAAAAAGATGGAGGTCGGGCAGTGGGATTCGGTATTACAGACCAATCTGGGTAGCGTATTTAATGTTACTAAACAGTTTCTTGATGGCATGATTTCAAGGAAGTATGGTCGAGTCATTAATATATCATCAATTAATGCTCAGAAAGGCCAGTTTGGGCAGGTTAATTATTCTGCGGCTAAAGCAGGCATGCACGGCTTTACCAAAGCCCTTGCTCAAGAGGTTGCGCGTAAAGGCATCACGGTGAATACTATCTCGCCGGGTTATATTGCTACCAGCATGATTATGGCAATAGAAGAGACCGTACGAGATAAAATAGAAGCTCAAATTCCTATTGGGCGCTTTGGTCAGCCTGAAGAAATTGCGCGGGTAGTTTCCTTTTTGGCTGCCGAAGATGCAGGTTTTATTACTGGTTCAAACATATCTGCAAATGGTGGTCAGCATATGTTTTAGACCTCTGTTCTAGGCTTTTGTACAACAGGTCTAAAAAATGAGAGGGCAAGCTATTAGGTTTGTTCTCTTAAAACGTCTATTAAAGCTTGTAGGGTTAGTTTTTTCTGATTAAATCTAAAAAACTACGTTTTTCATTGTCAAAGCCTTTACGCATAAGGATAGGGGGTGTTTCCCTATTTCTTACTCCTCCCATGATATTTTTAAGTGCTTTATTGTCCAGTTCTCTGTTGTCATCCAGGTCATGGATTTTTATGGTAGCCATAATTTCTCACCTCGCGTTATGCTTACTTACAGTATAGTCCAACTTGTTATAGCTATTAGCGTAGAAAGTAATAAAAGGATAAACCTATAAGCAGAGATAATATAAATCCAGTAATACCCCGCATCAAATCACTTCGATACTTACTACTAATATTAGGTTTTAATAGCTGTTCAGCCTTTTCTTCTGCTGTCAGCAATATTGTTTTTTCATTATTTTGGTTTGATGTAATAACAATTGTTTTTTCATCGTTGAATGAATGTTTACTCTGAAATATTTGTGTTTTATCGTTATCAATGTGGCTTGCAAGAATTGTTGCTTCTTCTGCTTCTTCTGCTTCTTCATCTCGTATTATTGTGTTGTCTTCAATAGGTGATGACGTACCGTGTGGGCATGGCCCTAGCAATTCAAAAGTGATTGTATCAAAAGTAATTTCATCGCCTGGTGAGGCATAAGCTGTATTTATTTTTATATTATTTATAAAGGTGCCGTTGGCTGATTTTAAGTCTTCAACCAATAGCCTTTCTCCTTCAATAGTAAGCAGAGTATGTTTTCTCGATAACAGACCATCAAGAATTACAAGGTCACAGTCAGGGGCTCTACCTACTGAAGTTAAGGTTTGAAGTGGTATATACTGACTATTCAATAAGTCAGATTCTTTTTTTAGCGCCCAATCGCCAGGTCGGTATTTTTCTGCTTCAGATATTTCAATTTCAATTGATGCCAGTTTTATACGATCCCAGGGGTGGAGTTCTTTGTTACGGGATATCCGCTGATTATTAACAAATGTTCCATTTTCACTAAGTAAGTCTGATAATAAAATTCTATTTTCTTCGATCATCATCTCAGCATGAAAATCAGATATTCCAGGTTCATCAATAATCACATCATTGCTATTGTCCTGGCCGATAGAAATGGTGCCACCAGATATTTTGATAGGAGGTTTGTTAATGTTGATGAACTGCAATAACAACATATTAAAGCCTAATGACAATAGTTGATTAAGGCGGTGAAAAAGGACTTGATAGAAACTTACTCAACAATGTAGTGACTAAAATAAGAAAAATAACTACGAGCAATACAATACGACGTTTACTAAGGTTTGTTGATTTATCTGTAGCATGGCTTGAGGGTTTAGGCGCTGTTAGCTGAGAGTCATTGAATAATGGAATTGTTGCATCTCCCGTGTATTCCTGTTCTCTACCGTCTATAGGGGAGGAAATTATAAACACGCTGATGTTGTCTTTTCCCCCTCTTTCTAATGCTGAACTAATGAGATTATCAACCAGTTTCTGGTTTGATAAATGGCTACTGATCAGGTTCTCAATTTCATGCTCTCGAAGCTCACTATGTAGGCCATCACTGCATAATAGTATTTTTTGATTCTTTAGCCATTGGCCATGAATATTACCGACATTTATAGTTTTGTTGACCATCCCTAAAGCTTGAGTGATAACATTTGAGTTAGGGTGACTCCAGGCTTTTTCAGCCTCTAGTTTTCCATCATCAACAAGGCCTTGAACATACGAGTGATCATGAGTGAGCAGGGTTAGTTTTTTATCACATAAGTAGGCTCGGCTATCACCGACCCATGCAATTTCGTAATCTTTAGTGTTTCCACACTTAAGAGCAACAATGGTAGAGCCCATCCCTCTAAGCTCTACATGGCTTATACTTTTATCCACAATAGTTTGATGAGCCGCGAGTATAGAGTCTGTTAGTGATACTCCACTATGAATATGGTGAACAATCTCTTCTATGGCTGTTTTGCTTGCTACGCCGCCACCCTTGGCGCCTCCCATACCGTCAGCAATAAGCCAAAGACCCGCTGAAAGGTCAGCTTTATAACTGTCTTCATTATGTTGTCGCTTTCGGCCAACATCGGTTCCACCGCCAAAACTGAACCTGGCCATAATGGTTACCCCTAATTAAAATGCGAATCGGGCCCCAAGCGTGAAAATTGTATTGTCTACATTGTCTAAGCCAATAGGTGATTCAATATCGAAATAAGCCTGACCGGAGCGATAAACAGTGGAAAAGCCTAATCCTACAGTGAAGAAGTCTTCATCTGGCTCATCGGTGTTAAGTGTATAAGTTGTGTTTAATGGGTCGAAAACATATTGATATGAAAGCTTTCTTGAGTCATTTTTAAACTCATGATGCCAGTCAGCTCTAACGTAGGGTATAAACACCCCCCAGCTAGTGCTCGCGTTATAAGCAGCCTCGGCACCAAATACGGTCTGTAATGAATCAACGGATTGATCGAAGACGGCCATATTTATTTCTTGATTAGCGCCGCCTGTTTCTTCATAACCGTCAATACTCACATCAAGATACCTAATCTGGGCATATGGCGTGTAATCCATCACACCCTGATTAATGGTGTAACCCGTCGCAATATATACGTTAATCTGATCTCCATCGGTACTACTTTTTGCTTTTGAATTTACGCCTGGAACAGCTGTATTTGAAGCATAGACAATGTTTCTTTCTGAATCGTAATCATACACGCCATAACTTAGCGAACTATCGATATACAGGCTATCAATGTAATATGTGCTATACACTGTGAAGCTATAACCATTAACATCTTGAGAACCACCATTATTATCGTAGTCTGCTTCTGCATCGGTATAACCTATGGCAACACCGCCAACTAGAGAGTTATTAAATCGATAATCCACCCCAGCAGTTACCCCTAAACTATCTAGGTCAAAGCCCGTTTGTCTTTCGGTGGCATCTCTGTCTCCTGTAGAGTAAACACCACTAATGAACGCTCCCCATGGTCCTAAGTTTTCGCCAGCGCTACCCCCTGTTTGTGACGGTGAAAGCTCATTAAAGCTAATATTTTCTTCTGTCGATTGAAGCTGTAAGCCGCTAAGGCTTATGCCACTACTGCCAGAATGTATATCAGACAAACGGGTTTGAATATTGGATAGTTGCTCATTGGATGTGCGAGTAGCCCAGTCGCCTTGAACGCCGACTTCTTCATCGGCTAATTCACTCATTGCATCGCCCAGTTCAGACTGTGATAAGCCTAACGAGTTAGCCGTTCCACTGCCATCATCAGCTATTTCATTGGCTGTTTGTACCATTTCTCTGCAACGAAAAAATAGCTGCTCTTCATTACCCGTTAGGTCTCCTTGAATACCTGCAAGCTGTGGACAGACAACATCAATAGCACCCCCCATACTATTTTGGACTTCGTTACCAAAATCAATGCCCCCCAAATTGGTAGCGATACTATTATTGCTTATCAGAATTAAGCCTATTGATAGAAAGGAAACTTTTATTTTTTCTTTAAAATTAGTTAGTTGAGAAAAGTAATAGTGATTCATCGTATTCCCCCTTAGGGCGTTATTTAAAATAACTTACGAGTGTCCTAATGAGCATTTATATAGTTAATAGAAAGAATATTTGCAAGAAAACATGATCAATTAATGAACACCTTCTAAGCTATCCATAGGTCTATAAAGTATTGGGTGCTAACTATGGACAAAAAAGAAGAGCTAAAATATATACTCTCACGTCATCAACAATGGCTTCTGTCTGAAGAAAAAAAAGGTACGCGGGCAGACTTGTCAGGGGCATCACTTGAGGGGGCTGACTTGTCTGGAGCGGAATTAAGTGGAGCTGATTTCTCAGGGGCATCATTGGCAGGTGTCAATTTATCAGGGGCACAGTTAGTCCATGCAAAATTTACCAGTGCCGATTTATCCAACGCAAATTTATCTAAGACTGATCTGTTACTGGCTGACTTTACCGGTGCAAACTTAAAAGGAGCGAACCTGTCTAATGCGACCCCCAATCTTGAGGAGGTATTAGTCCGTACGAGACGAGGCCCGAAATTTAAAGATGCAGACTTGAGCGAGGCCAACCTAACAGAAGCCTATTGTTATATTTCTGATTTCTCTGGAGCCAAGTTAACTCAATGTGTATTTGAACGAAGCTGCCTAGTTCGGGCGAATCTTTCCTATGCAGATTTACAGCATAATGATTTAAGAGACGCGGTGTTATCTCAAGCAGATTTAAGCCACTCAGATTTACGAAACGCCGACCTTAAGGGAGCAATGCTAGACCATTCAAATTTAAGTCATACAAAGCTAAGCGGAGCCTCATTACAAGGCGCCAACTTAAAAGATGCTAACTTAGACAATGCTCAGGTAGAAGCTGTGAATTATGATCGAAAGGGCATTTATCGCGGTATAAGAGTCGCTACTTGCTATGGTAGTAGTCGTTTTAGACGGTTTGCTCAGGATCAGGATTTTATTGAAGAATTTCGTGAAGCACATCCTATTTATTATGCTTTCTGGTTGGCCTTAACAGACTGTGGTCGGTCGATGTTACGCGTTGTGCTGTGGTCCATCAGTTTTGCTGTTTTGTTTGGGGTAGTGTTCTTTTTTTTGGGGGAGGCTTCTTTTGACATCACTCATAAGTCTACACTTCCATGGAGCTTATTCACCATGATCTATTACAGCGTAGTGACCTTTACCACCTTAGGTTTTGGTGACATTACGCCCACAACACCGCTTTCTGCAACTTTTGTGATGATAGAGGTGGTTTTTGGTTATCTTATGCTGGGGATTCTTATTTCAATTCTGGCAGACAAAGTGGCTCGTCGTAGTTAACTTTGTGGGCGTGGGTGATTTGTTAAATAGTAGATTTTCACTGACAATTTATTAATTTATGTTCGGTTAGAAGAAACAGTTTTCAAAAATAATCTGCAAGAAGAAAATATTCTAATTGTTCCTAGTGTGTAACTGATCGTTTGCTACTAGTCTGTATTTTATGAAGATGCTTATACGGAATAGGCTTCATCATGAAATCGAAAATGAACATGAACATCTGGTGGCACTGCGTTTGCAAAGGTTATTTGTTATTGAAGAAATAGCCGCATGTGCAGCTATCACTATAAATAACCGGGTTATTGTTCATGAAAAAAACGATCATGTATTCATCTGGGAACGTTGCTCCCAGTCAAGTTTTACACATCGGACTTATTTTTCTCTTAGTTCAGCTGATTGCTTGCGCTGATATTACGCAGCCTGATTATAGTCAACCCAGCACCCCCGAAAAGCCTGCATGGCAAGCCTCAATACCAGACTCAAAAGAAGTCATCAGACCTGATTGGTGGGCGGGGTTTGGCGATAGCTATCTAGATACTTTAGTGGAGAGGGCTATAGAGGGTGATTATGATCTTAAAATGCTTGCTACAAGAATTGAGATCGCAGCGATAGCGGCAGATATTGAGAAAGCCGCGTCACTTCCAAAATTGACGCCTGACGTCAGTAAAAGATTTGAACGAGACCCCGCAGGAACCACGGATACATACTCACTGTCATTTAGCTCTAGTTGGGAGCTTGATATATGGGGACGCGTAAAAAAAGGTATTGAATCAAAGGAGTCTGAATTTCATGCTACCGAAGCTGACTGGATCGCGGGTTATTTGAAACTGGTATCGGATGTTTCTAGTAAATATTTTGAGATACGTAAACTGGACAAGCAAATTAAGCAGCAAGAAAAATCTATTATTCAAAATAATAAAATATTAGTCATTTATCAGCAGCAGGTTTCTGAAGGTCTTGTTTCTCGTTCTAAAGTATTACAACAAGAAGCAGAATCTCACAGTAAAAATAAAGACTTACTGGAGTTAAGAAGGCAACGAAATATTGCAGAAAACCTTTTGGCAACGCTTTTAGGAGTGCCTTCAGGTGAGTTAGAGGTGCCTTCGACCTTAAACGGTGAGGGTATTAAAATTCCAGATGTGCCTGTTGGTTTGCCATCTACGCTATTGTCTAGAAGACCAGACCTCATCGCTCAGGAGTACAGAGTGTTGGCCGCTTATCAACTGCTAGGCCAGGCGAAATTGGAGCAATTGCCGAAGTTTAGTTTAACGGCTGATGGGGGTGTTTCAAGTGATAGGTTAAGCCAATTACTTAACAAGTGGACACTTGGCATAGCTCCGTCTGTTTCTATTCCAATATTTGATGCCTCTATTAAAACCAATATCAGAAGCAATGAAGCACAGGTCAAACTTGCAGAAGATCAATACCGCAAAACAGTGATTAAAGCGTTTGAAGAAGTAGAGAACACGCTGGTTAATTTATCGTCACGAAAAATACAACGTAAGACCTTAGAGATGCAGGTTGATAACCTTGAAATTGTTAATCGGAATATCAACTTACAACTCAAAGAGGGTTTGGTGTCACAACTTGAAGTATTTGAGGTAGAGCGAACGCTGCTATCGGCAAAACAGAGTGTTCAGGAAATTGATCAGCAACTCTTAGCCGATACAGTGAAACTATATAAAGCATTAGGTGGTGGGTGGCCTGAGGTTGATGTTAAGTAGCCCTAAAGCGGCACTGGTACAAAAGTCTCAAACCAAGTTTCTTGATACTCGAATGAGTAACAGAAAATGAATGTATGTTTAAAACCCGTTGATGAATTGGGTATGGATGATATTCATATCGAAGATAAGCTGCTCTCTGTAGGAAGACAAGAGGAGCCATTTTCTTCTTGTGATCATTCATTGGTTTCGAAATTATCTCGAAAACATGCGCGTATTTTTGAAGAGGAAGATGCGCTATATGTTGTCGATCTCGGAAGTCTGAACGGTACAAAACTAAATGGCCAGCCTGTATCTGAAATACCAATAAAACTGAAAAGAGGCGATAAATTAGCGTTTGCTGGTCTGACGTTTCAGGTAGAAATGGAAGACGTAACTAATGGCAGCAAAGTAGACACTGAAAACGCAATAGGTGTCGTGTTAACACCTGAAAGTGAAACGAACGGACAGCCCATTCTAATTACAGAGTTCCCTTTTTTAGTCAGTAAGTCAGAAGGGGTTTTTTATGAGAATAAAGCGCGATTTACCACCATACATCAGTATATTTCCAGGCGTCATGCTTATATTTTTATAAAAAATGATCACGTTTACATAGAAGATCTCAACAGCACTAACGGTACTTATAAGAACGATTCTAAGCTTGAAGAAGAACCAGAAAGATTGGACAGTGATGACGTTGTTGCATTTGGTGATCGTAAGCTCAGGTTTCTGGTTAAAATTTTGAAACCAGAGCAATCGGGTGCTTATCAGACGGCTGAAGACGATGTTACAGCATCAGATAAAACATCAATACTGGGTGAGGAACCGAGTGCATCGGGTACCACATCTTCATCACCACTCGAAACATCACAATATGGTGACTTTGAGGCAGAGCCTGGAACCATTTTAGTTGATAGAGCCAGCCCATTCTTAGATATATTTTGTCCTGAAAGTGACTCAGCAGCATCGCAACCAGAGCCCAGCGAAAGGCTTGAAAGTGAGCCTAAAGGAAAAACTGAAAGTCATAAATCTAGCTCTATTTTTAGGCGACTGTTTGTATTCTTATGTGAATTAAAAATGGCTTTGAGTGGTAATGGCAACGCGCAGGATAACAGCAACAGGTATGGGCTCGTAAAAAAAACCGGAATCATATGTTTTATTGTAGTAGGAGCCGCTGCACTTGTTTCCGTGTTGATATTCCGAGAATCAGCTGAGAACGACATAAAAAGTTTGATTGCAGAAGGGCAATATCAAGATGCCGCTACAATGGCAAACCGCTACCTTGCAGATAATGCCTCAGATCAGTTTGTAATTCGACTGGCTGATGAGGCGCTGTTAAAGGCGGTTGTACCAGAATGGCAACTATCAATAGAGCATGGGGGTTTCAATGAAGCAGATAGCCTACTAGAACAAGCTATTGAAACCAGTCCCCATAATGAAAAGGGTTTACAAGCACTAAAATTATTGTTGTTGGTAGGAGACTTTGAACGGTTTATTCAAGGTCACGAAACTGAAACATTAACCCATATTTACCTTACTGAAGATAAAATTAGTTCTTTGCTTAACCTGTGGAGGGCTGATGAAAGTGGCTACAGGCAAGTTATGGACAGAATCAGTTCTGTGGTACCTGCCTTTCAAGTAGATCACGCTAAGCTTTATAGCCGCTTAAGAATGTTGAGCGCAGAGCAAGATCTATACGGTAAGCCACTTAAGCTATTGAAAAAAGAAGTCACCTCTAGCTTGAATGATGACTCTCCTGGTACGCCTGAAAATCTAAGCATAGTTATCGCCCGTTTTATTGAAAAATACCCTAGCGTGGGTGGGGTAAAAGCACTTGATGATGACTTGAAAAGTTACCTCTTAATTAAAGCGGCGGTTATTGCAGACGACCCTATTGCATTAAAACAACTGGCAGAACACTTACAATTTAAAACCCCTCCGTTTAAACAAAAAGTGCAGTCACTTTTGGT
>ENA-OSET01001816-OSET01001816.1-sediment-metagenome-genome-assembly--contig:-NODE-1816-length-21512-cov-6.168649_pt1 | contig 21512 bp, 20 predicted proteins | sample MGYA00237882_ERZ534229 | MGnify/ENA primary metagenome ERZ534229 (study PRJEB26408, sample SAMN06266212) | sediment metagenome | isolation source: Hudson Canyon methane seep mesocosm | place... | reverse complement strand
CTGTAAAGGTTGCCTAGATTATCAACACTGTATGCCAAACCATTAAATGGATGAAAGGCCATATCATAGATGCGTAAATTTAAACTGGCGCCATCAATAACGCGTTCTGCAGCTAAATAACTGGGGTCCAAGGAGTCTAATGAGATAACATACAAACCGTATGCAGAGCCCGGCCGATATACGTAATACCAGTTATTATCAAGGGATATGTCACCTACATAAAATGATGTGTCAGGCAATCCTGAAGTGCTCAATGGCGAAACTTGATAGGTATTGTAAATACGCACAGGTTCACTGTATTCACTGCTCCAAGCATACAAATATTGGTCATGAAAATTAAAGGCCAACGCGTTGAGTTTATTGGTTGTTCCCATCGTGTTTGATAGCAGTTGGTATTGCCCAGTAGCTAACTGGACGCCATACAACGTGGCTAATTTATCTTGGATCAAAAAAGCGTCTGTAGGACAAGCCGTAAAAGGGTCTGCTAAGCTAGTTTGACTGACTGCTAAGGCCAGCGTAAAGGCTGAAACTTTAGACAATGTGTTCATATGTTCACCTGTTTTTGAGCTAGCATTGCTTGAACCTTTCGCATATTGTCTTCCTCAGTTACTCAATAAAATTTTAGAGCTTGTTTACAGGATTTTTGCAAGCGACATGCCAAAAAACAGTTTTGTTTAAGTTGTTAATATTTAAAAGGAATGGGGTTTTTGATGTTTTCTTTTTGATTTCTATTTTGCAAGTATTATCATTTTGCAAATCGAATTAGGAAAACTACCTCGCACAACATAAAACCCTGAATTGGGTGAATGTTATTTTTGTCCAATATCTTGTCCAACAGGGTGAAAATCCGTATTTATGCCTTTTTTGCTGAACCCGTCAATCAAATCTAGATAGAACTGTCCTGCTTGCATTGTTATGCAAAAGAAAGGTTTACGCGCGCACTTAAATATTTACAAAATTTCTGTGTGAATTCGGTGGCACTTGAATGGAATCTGCGCTATCAAATGCAACTTGAAAAAACAGGTTGTTCGCCCATTACTCGGCTTAAACGGTTGCAAATTTATTACCTTCCCTTAATCAATACTGGCATCTCTTCTTACTTTAGTTATTAATAAAAAATAAACTTCATTCAAGGATTAAAAATGAAATCAAACTTATCTAGTCTCGCCTTATTCAGTGCCATAGCCATACTTTTTGCTTCAGGTTGTACATCAACTACTTCAAAGGTTGTCGAAACGCCTAAAGTGAATACTTATAACACTGCTTATAGCGGTGAAAAAAATAAAATTGTAGTGGGAAATTTTGTTAATAGATCAAGTTTTCAAAATGGTATCTTTTCGTCGGGTACTGATAGGTTAGGCGGTCAAGCCAAAACAACCTTGTTAAGCCATTTACAGCAAACTAATCGTTTTTCGGTGTTAGACCGAGATAATATGCAAATGTTAACTAGCGAAGCGAACCTATCGGGTTCAAAGCAAAGCATTTCAGGTGCAAAGTTTGTTGTGACTGGAGATGTCACAGAATTTGGCCGTAAAGATGTGGGAGATAAACAGTTATTTGGTTTGCTTGGGAAAGGTAAGTCACAAATAGCTTACGCTAAAGTCACTTTGAATATCGTTGATGTGAATACTTCCGAGCTTGTTTACTCAGTACAAGGCGCAGGAGAGTTTAGTTTGTCGCAACGCGAAGTTGTGGGTTTTGGCAGTACAGCAGGGTATGACGCCACGCTAAATGGAAAAGTACTCGATTTGGCCATACGTGAAGCAGTGAATAATTTAGTCAGTGGTATCGAAACTGGAAGTTGGAAAATATAATGAGTATTACAACAAAAGTAATATTGATAATGTTTTGCTCGATGGTATTTATCTCAGGGTGTAAAACGACTGAGCCAATGTATTACTACGGAGACTATTCAAAAGCTGTCTATAGTTATTTTAAAGCCGACGAAACGTCGGTTAGTCAGCAAATTATCATATTAGAAGAGATTATTGTGCAAGCTAGTGGCAAAGGCAAACCTGTTGCTCCGGGTGTGCATGCTCATCTGGGTATGCTTTATTTTGAAAGTGGCAATCAAGAACAAGGAATAAACCATTCTGAGCAAGAAAAAGTGTTATTTCCGGAGTCAGTTGCTTATATCGACTTTTTAATTAAAAACACTTCAGGGATGAACATATGAGATCTTTGTATTTCGCAGTAATTGTATTGATTGTCGCTTTGCTTAGTGGCTGTGTTTCTGCCCCACCTGCTCATGATTACTCTGGATTTCGAGCATCAAATCCACATTCTATTTTGGTACTGCCTCCTATTAATAAATCAACAGAGGTGATTGCTCCTTATAGTGTCATGTCGCAAATGGTTGCTCCTATTGCTGAATCTGGATTCTATGTGTTTCCTGTAGCTTTGGTAGATCAAACGTTTAAAAATAATGGTTTGACCGTTGCTAGTGATATTCATGCTGTGCCCGTGCAAAAATTGCACGAAATATTTTCCGCTGATGCGGCTTTGTATTTAACCATTGAAGAATATGGAACAAGCTATATTTTGATTTCGAGCGATACTGTAGTGAGTGTTTCTGCAACTTTAGTGGACCTTAAAACTGGTACTGTTTTATGGAAAGACGTAGCCAGAGCATCAAGTGCTGAAACTCGCGGAAATAGTGGTGGAGGATTAATTGGAATGCTGGTTGAGGCAGCTGTGAATCAAATCCTAGAAACTGTTACCGATAAAGGTTTTGATATAGCGACTATCGCTAATACAAGACTGTTGTCCGCAGAAATGCATAATGGTTTACCTCATGGCCCCCGTTCAGCTAAGTTTGAGCAACCAGCGACTAGCGAAAAACAAAAATAGCGGTGTTAAAACTAAAAACATAATAAATGTACTTTTAGTCATGTCTTCGTATATTTAAAGCGAGCCTTAAGGTTCGCTTTTAAATATAAACAGATGTCTTTATGCCAATTTAGACCTCTACTTACCACCAAATCAAGTACGTTGAAGCTTTTCATAAACACCATTTTTCTTAAGGGTTACGATTGCCTGGCGAATTTTATTGATACTTTCAATATTGGTGTGTTTGTTTGCGACAATTCCCATTTCGGTTTGCCTGGTGATAAAAACTTGTTTAAATTGGTCTGGACTAAATCCAAGCATTTTAGCAGCCACAAAAAAACCAGTGTCATTGTTATAATTTAGGTCGACTCGGCTTAAATTAAGCATTTTGATACACTGTTCTTGATGCTCGACTATATAAGTGTCATCAGTATGATCGGGGAATATATTCAAGGTTGTTATAGATACATCACCTCGTGGCAAGGCTATCGAGTATTTATGCACATCTTCTAGGGTGTTAATAGTGATATCTTTTCTATCATTAAGGGCAAACACTCCTTCATTGACTAAATGAATGGTATCGACCCATGTATACAGCTTTTCTCTTTCAGGTGTTTTTGCCATGGTAAACAATACACTGTTGGCTTGTTCAGCAACTATTTTAAGCGCTCATACCCAAGGTACTGCTATATATTCCACCTCAATTTGAGTGAGTTTGGTTATTTCTCTAAACAATTCTACAGAAAACCCAGTGTGGCCTTTTTTTTCGTCTAATACTTGAAAAGGCGGGTATTCAGCTATGTATACATTTAACGATGCGGCATAGGCAGATGGGGCAAAAAAACAGATAAAATAAAAAATGGTACGCAACAAAACTTTGTCTTTCACCTTCAAAAAGCCAAATAGTTGATTAACTTATGTTTCCAACTTTAAAGGTTGTAAACAACTAGCAAATAATTCTACCTGAGTTGTAAATATATACATATACAAATGGCGAGCTAAATTGTTCACTATATTTAGCTAGTGTGGTTTCTTAAGTCATCGAAGAGTGAATTTGTGCTCGTTAAAAAAATGGATTGTTAAAATTCGTCCGTTTTTCTAAGAGTGTTTTTTTGTTGCCAAGCAGGTAGAAAAAACTGCGCCTGATGTTTTGTAGCGTAGTCCCTAAAAACCTGAAGAAGCTTATTACGATGGGGGGAACGTTTTGCTACTGAATAGTAAGCGTCAATGTCTAGCAGGGGAGTGATAGAACCGGTGGTTGGCATAGCTAAATGATTTGAATCCATATAGGCCTTAAACGGTGACTCATAGGAAATCAAGGCCTCGCTTCGGCCCTTTAAAAAAAACTGAATGGCTGAAACTGTGTTTGGTAAATCAATAAACTCCATGCCCTCTTGGCTAAATTTTTTTCGATAACCTTGGTACTCAAAACCTCTAACCGCAGAAATTGTTGTGAACTGCTTTAACTCATTGTGGATATAGAGATTGACTCTTACTTTTCGAAAAGGGATCTCGCTATACACCACATGTTTGCTTAGTATCTCATCGCTCTTAACACTGATGGTAAAATCAATCTGCTTGTTTTGGAGTAAGCGAATAATTCTTTGGGGTGGTGCACAAACTACGTGAACCTTGACCCCAAATTCTAATAATAGGTCTCTGGTGGCGGTGATTGCACTTCCAACACACTCTTTGGTTTTTTCATCAATAGTCACATCTGGTGGAAACAATACTACGCCCATCGTAAGCTCTGCCTCAGCTTGAATGTTGGGAATAGTCAAAAAAAAGAATATAACTGGCGCTAAAAATTTCAACTTGGTCACAATGCCTCGCTTCATTAAGTCATTATTATTGCCATAAGGACTATTTATGTTTAATCATAATATATATGTGAAAGCAGAGTATAGTATGGTCACAATACTTCCCTTCGATATTTTACAATTAATCAATTAGAGCAGAGCTATTAGTTGATATTTTAAAATTGGGGGCGATGGGTCGGCCATAGACTGGGTGTCTTTATAAGTTCTCGAGGAATGTAATTGTGCGCTTAGAAAAAGCGGTTTTTTAAAATCCCTCCGTTTATTTCACAGAGTTATTTTTTTGCCATGTCGATACAAAGTACTGCACCTTGTGTTTTACAGCATAACCTCTAAAAGCCTGAATTAGTTCTTTACGATGGGGGGAACGTTTGGCTACGGAATAGTAAGCGTCAATTTCAAGCAATGGGGTGATGGAATAGGTATCTAGTCTCGCGATATTATTTGTATCCATGTAATTCTGAACCGGTGACTCATAAGAAATCATGGCTTCACTGCGGCCCTTTAAAAAAACCTGAATGGCTGAATCGATGTTCGGAAGATCAATAAACTCTAAACCCTGTTCGCTAAATTTTTTACGATAGCCTTGATATTCAAAACCTCTAACAGCAGATATTGTTTGACTGTTATTTGACTCATTATGAGTATAAAGACTGAGTCTGATTTTTCTTACAGGGATGTCACTATATATTACGTGTTTGTTTATTGCCTCAACGCTCTTGATACTGATGGTAAAATCAATTCCACCGTTTTGGATCAGACGAATAATTCTTTGAGGTGGCGCACATACTACGTGAAACTTGATCCCGTACTCTAATAATAGTTCTCGAGTAAGGGTGATATTACTTCCCACACATTCTTTGGTTTTTTCATCGAGGATCACATCTGGCGGAAACACTACCACGCCCATAGTAAGCTCTGTCTCAGCTTGAATGCTGGCAATAGACAAAAAAACAAATATAACTACCGCTAGAAATTTCAACTTGGTCACAATACCTCGTTCCATTAAGTTGGCTATTATTGCCACAAGGACCATTTATGTTCAATCATAATATATAACTGAGAGTTGAATTGTGCACTCTCACAATGCGGCTCATTCTGTCTATTAAAACTCGATTTAGTCCCACTCTGTATCTCACAATACTGGCTAATTTCAGCTAATAACCAGTTAGCATAAATAAGAGAAAAGACTTTGCCATTTCAACAAACTGCGTCTTAGTACAAATGAGTTTGGGCGTTCTGAGTGAGCAACTCTTTACGGCCACTGGTATCAGTTCTAAACTAAGTGTAATAAACGAAACGTTTATAGCGCTTTTTGATATTCAAAATCATGTACTGTAGTGACAAGTATGGTGAGTCTCAACAAAAGCTACTGGTTTATGTATGCTCAACACTTTGTTAGTGAACATGGGCTATAGGCTAAATTCAAATTAATACATTTTGAGCAGGTAATGAAGGTGATACGGGTTAAAGACGATTCAAGAAATATTGCCGAGGCAGATTTTCCTTATTCTATGGATAAGGCTGAACAATTGCGCTTTCTGGTGAATTATGCGATTCAGGCACCGTCAAATCATAATAGTCAGCCTTGGAAATTCAGTATTCACGATGACAGCATGGATGTAATGATCGACAAGTCTAGAATGTTAAGCTTTATTGACCCCCATCTTAGACAACTGAAGATTAGTTGTGGTGCTGCCATTGGCAACTTGGAGGTGGCGGCAAAACATTTTGGGTTTGAACCAATAGTAAAGATATGTAGCCATAAGGCTGACACAGATGTCGTTGCCACTATCACTTTAGGTAACAAAGTGCCTGATGATCCACATAATAGCCGTTTGTTTAACGCAATTATCCAGCGTCAAACCAATCGTCGATTTTTTGTTGATAAACCCGTTGCTACACCATTGCTGGAAGTGTGTAAAAACTTAGCTGCTGAATGTGCCGTGGAGTTTACTTACTTAACCTCACAAGAAGATAAGAAAAGGGTGGCTAACTTAAGCGAAGTAGCGATTCGTCACCAGCATAATCAACCTTGGTTTCGACGAGAGTTTTCCTCTCGTTTAAGACGTCATACATCTGGAAAAACAGGGATGTCGAGCTTTGGGTTTGCCTCTTTAAATTTACCCACACCTGTCGCTAGATTTGTCATGGACTTGTTTAATAATGGTAAGAGTTCAGCTAAATTTAATCGTCGAAAAATTCTTCAGGGTAGCCCAGCCATTGCCATTTTTACCACGGAAGTGGATGAACAAGAAGCATGGTTAAATACTGGCAGAGCGCTGTCTTTAGTGCTTTTAGAGTTATGTTCTGAAGGGCTTAGCGCTTCCTTTTTGCACCAAGCTATTGAAGTTGAACACTTGAGACCTCAACTGGCGAAAACTATCAGTAGCCGAGGGATTTCACAGGTGATGATACGTATCGGCGAGGCACCTAGGGTGAAGCCCTCTAAGCGACGAAATGTGGACGAAGTTTTTGTTTGATGAATTGGGCTTGTCGCTACTTTTGTAATGTTTTAATAGATGTTTGTTAACCATGCTAAAGCGTTTTCTCTTGTGTGGAAGACTTTAACATTCATTAAGGTATATTCCATCATTTGGCTATAGGCATTAAAAACAGTGTTAATTGATTTATCTTCTGGTGCAACGACTATCGCCACATAGCTTGGTTTGTTAATTAGGTTGCTATCCCCCATGTCTTTTGCTGTTTGCTCAAAATGACTTATGCTGCCAGATATTTTAGTGACCTGTGAAAAGTCATACAGTGCTGGAATACCTATAAAGAAATCTTGATGTTCAAACAATAATTTATAGTGATCGACAATGTTTTCGAACAATAGCTCACCCTTCGCTTGAGCGAATAATATTTTGTTGCCAAATTCAAAAGTAATAGGATTTAAACTCATATATTATCGCAACTCTGCTCTGTTTTAGTTACTGGCTTTATACGCAAAAATCACTCGAGCATCCACGATAACAGTAATTAGTAATCTGGGTCTATCCTTGTTCGAATAAGCATACTTATTTATCTACAAGTGCACGTTATTGTAAATGCATAGTTGCTATTAATTAAAAATGACATGTTTTTTAATCGGCATTCAACATGATAATTAGCCCGACATTCAGATTAATTATTCCTTTAACTTAGGCTACTAATTCAAACCTTTGATACTTATCAATACATAAGAATGCTTGGTAGTTGCTACAATTATTGGGTCTAATACTCATCAATTAAACGTGGTGACGAGTACCCAAAAATTTAAAGATGGGTCTGTCTTGTAGTACTAAACGGTTGATTTTTACTGGTCAAAATCTAGCAAATTCAGCTTTGGTGGCTGAAAAATCACTAACACATCTTTCAGCTTAGTTAACTCGCTTAGCTTTTCTGTTTGCGATAAGGATAGGAACAAAATGTTAAATTTTAATTTTCAAAACCCAACACATATTTATTTTGGCGAAGGACAAATTAAAGCGATTTCAAGAGAAATTCCTTTAAACGCAAAAGTATTATTGGTTTATGGTGGTGGCTCAATTAAATCAAATGGCGTATATCAACAGGCAAAAGATGCTCTTGCTAAACATACTTGGTTTGAATTTTCGGGTATAGAACCCAACCCTACCTATGACACTTTGATGAAAGCACAAGAGATAATCAAGACTGAAAATATTGACTATTTACTTGCTGTTGGTGGTGGCTCTGTTGTTGATGGCGCTAAATTTATTGCTGCAGCCGCATTGTTTGAAGGTGATGATCCTTGGGATATTCTAGCTAAAAATCAAAAAGTTACCAAAGCATTGCCAATTGGTGCGGTATTAACCTTGCCTGCGACAGGCTCTGAAAGTAACGGTAATTCAGTCGTCACAAGAAACGGTAATAAATTACCTTTCGCTAGCCCGTTAGTGCGTCCGTTATTTTCGGTGTTGGACCCAAGTGTGACTTTGTCATTGTCAGATCGCCAAATTGGTAATGGTGTGGTGGATGCCTTTGTGCATACGATTGAGCAATACCTCACATATAGCGTAAACGGCAAGGTGCAAGATCGCTTTAGCGAAGGCTTGTTGCAGACCTTGATTGAAGAAGGGCCTAAGGCTTTGTCACCTGCCACTAAAGAAGACTTAGAAGTCAGAGCGAATATCATGTGGTCGGCAACCATGGCTCTAAATGGCCTAATTGGTGCAGGTGTTCCACAAGATTGGGCAACACATATGATAGGTCATGAATTAACCGGTGCTTTTGGTATTGACCATGCGCGTACTTTATCTATTGTTTTGCCTGCGGTTATGAAAGTGAAACGTGAACAAAAGCGTGAAAAATTATTGCAATATGCGACTCGCGTTTGGCATATAAACGAAGGTGATGATGATGCGCGCATAGATCAAGCTATTCGTTTAACGGAAGAATTCTTTAAAAAGATGCAACTACCAATACGTTTGTCTGATGTGGATCTTGGCAGTAATGATATTGACTTATTGATTAATAGATTAGATCAACACAGATTGACTGCATTGGGAGAACACAGTGATATCACGATTGAAACTAGCCGAGAAATATTGACTCTAGCTATATAAGAAATGGCTGAGTGTCGACTTATGTTGGGCCTCTGGCGATTCTAGCTAGCAGGCCTGACTCTCCTAAGTCGACTGATGATATTATTTATGCGTCTCATTTAGTGAATACTTTTGTGCCGATCATTTTAAAAGCTGGTACGCCTCTTACTAAGGTATCTCTAGCGAATATAGTTTTACACTTTGGACAGGAGCAAGGCACTAAAGTGAAGTCTTTGGTGATACGTTGTTTGAAACACTTAATCAGAGACCCTTTGCCACCTTTGCGATATTTAAATAATTGAGTTTTACATCCATTGCAGTATATATCTACTGAACTCTCAGGGACCTTTTTATTCGGTTTAGCCATTTGCTTTCAGTTGCTGATAAGCGTTGTGAAGTTGAATCGTATGGTCATTATCACCGCCTTTATCTGGGTGGTACTGATGTAACATTCTCCGGTACTGCAGCTTCAATTGCTGTGTGGTATATGGGTTTGTTAAGTTGAGTAAATCTAGCGCCTTTTGCAAAGGCATATTGTTCTCTTTTACCTGATTAGGTACGCCAGAAAAAGCCAACCAAAAGCTGTCTAATAATGCTTCTACCTGCAATAGGTCGGTGTCACTTAGATTGGTCCAGTCAAGATAGTAAGCGCGAAGTTTGTCTTGAGTTAACAGCCCATTCTGTCCCGCTTGCCAAGGAGTGTGACGAATGCAGCTACAGTGTATTTGCAGTAGCCCTATTTTTTTTCTAAGCCATGTGTCTTGTAACTGATACAAGGCGTTAAACAGGATGAAGTGACTTTGGAATAACGATAGGGGATCACTCAATGCTCCGGAGGTAAACAACGCATAGGGCGGAGATTTTAACTGATTAAATAATTCATATTCCGATAAACCCTTGTTATGGCTTAGCAAAATTTCTTGCAGTATTGGTTGCAGTGGCGCCCAGCCACTAGGTGTATGTGACATGTTAAAATACTATGTAGTTGGCTTGTAACATCGATTTAGAGTTAGATGATTTGTTTTTCATTATGCACTCACTTAGCCACAGCCTTTGATAGTTCAGGTAATAATCAAATAACATATATGTACGCTTCAGTGATGTCGAGTAATTAACTGAACAGTAATTCATTTTTTGTTTCGCTCTGCCTACTAATTCAAACCTTTGATACTTCTCAATACATAATGGTGCTTGGTAGTCGCTGGCATAATTGGGTCTAATAACAGCTAATTCGATTTTAGGTTAGATAGGTGGTATCGGAAGATGTCATTGCTTCAAACGGAGAAAAGACTATGCAAGTCACTTTTATAGATACCCAAATACCAAAGCCTGGCACGCTGCAAGAAGTCGCTGCTGGCATATTTTGGTTGCGTATGCCGTTACCCTTTGATCTCGATCACATCAACTTATACTTACTTGAAGATAATCAAAATGGGCAAGATGGATTTGCCTTAATTGATACCGGTATTGGTACCCCAAAAACACAAGAGCTGTGGGATGTGTTGCTCGAGACTTTAGGTAAGCCTATTACTAAAGTGATAGTGACCCATTTACACCCAGATCATATTGGTATGGCAGGATATTTAGTCGAGAAATTTCGTGTTCCGTTTTATATGAGTCAAGTGGAGTACTTTACTGCACGGGCTTTATCAGCCGGTGCTCGCGGCGCTTCTGATTGGCAGGATGATGAGTATTTAGTGCGCTGTGGTATGTCTGAAGAATACGTGAGTAATGCCAAAGAAAATCGAAAAAGTAACAAAGGAGTGGGGCAGGTTATTCGGCCTATTCCGTTGCAGTTCTATCGTTTGCAGGCAGGTGATAACTTGCGCATAGGCCAACACGAATGGCAGGTGTATATTGGCCGTGGTCATTCACCTGAGCATGTTTGCCTATTTAATCCAGTCACTAATATTTTGATTTCTGGGGACCATGTGTTACCGGGTATATCACCCAATATTGGGGTGTACAGTACCGAGCCAGATGCCAATTCATTGAAGTTATACTTAGACACTCTGCCACAATTTACCCAGCTGCCAGAAGACACCTTAGTGTTACCCTCACACCGACAACCCTTTCATGGTTTACATACCAGAGTGAACGATTTGATTAGTCATCATCATGTGCATTTAGATAACCTCAGAGAGTTTTGTAAGCAAGGCAAAACCATTGAGCAATGTTTACCTGTTTTGTTTAAGCGTAAGTTGTCTGCTCAAAATCTGTTTTTTGCGATTGCTGAAGCATTCTCTCACCTTAACTATTTATATTTTGCAGGCGAGGTTAGTCGTGAAATCAATGCCGAAGGACAATTTATTTTTACCAAAAAATAAATGAAGTTGATGAATTTTAATCTTTATAGGTTTCTGCACATTGGTATAACGGGAGATTCGATCTATACAAACCCTTAAAAAGGGCGCAAGCGCCCTTTTTTGTTATTGATGGGTTCCCCCATAATTTGCCTGCTTAGTCTAGCTGTGCCGTTACTTTCAAGGTAGGGCTGGCTAGATTATTCGCATCTAGTTCGAACATCAGGTCTCCAGTATTTTCAACACTGATATGAAGGTTATCGTTTGAACCGGGATACAGTGTGACTGTGCTACCCGATTCAACTGCAGTGTTAGCTCCCAGATTTAAGCCGCCACTTCCGCCCCAATCTTGATCAGAAATTTTGAAGTTGTAGCTGCCAGCGCCAATGTTAAAGACCCCTCGATACATTCCGTTACCTTCGTAAACTAGAGGCGAATTGGTACCCCAGCCGTTCATGTCACCTCGTAATAAAGGAACATGATTACCATAAGGCGCTGGAATGGCATTGGGGTCTTCAGGAATAATCATTAAGCTAGGGTTGTTGCTATTAGAAGCATCTAATACAAACTTGTAGTTACCATCAGCAATCAAGCTCAAGCTTAAATTATTGGCACCATTGGTTAGGGTTGCAGAGGAGCCAATTGGCATAGTGAATTCTCCACCCAAGTTGACGCTAGAAAAATCTTGATTGGCAATTTTAAACTGGTAATCACCTTGCAAGAAAGCTGCATCTAATTCGTAGCTGTCGTTACCTTGGTAAGCAAAAGGTAATGACGTGCTCCACGAATTAAAATCGCCACGCAAATAGATAGTTTGCTCACCATAAGGAGGAAGAGCAGATAATCCATAACCCTGTACGCCATTTTGTGGTTTAACAAATACTGCTGTGGTTAATGCAGGGACGCTAAAAGTACCATTGCTAAAAGTGGCGGTTTGCACTCTTGGGTCGGCTGATTGCTGCTGACTCTGATGTAGTACAAAATCATTAGCGTTATTAACGTTGATAGATTGAGTTGCAGCTGTGCCATTGATAAGCACCACTATTGAGTCATTGTTGCTATCAATATCAGCCAAGCCAATGCCATCGTCAAGACTCATCACAATCAGGCCCTGAACTTGCTGACTACCGGTGTTGTAGAATTTGATGCGTTGAGCGATATCCTCAGCACTATTTAATCTGAATAATTTGCTTGAGCTGCGGATCTGCAAAAATTCTTTGAACAAAGCCGCTGAAAGTTGAACATCAACGCCAGTAAAGTCAGTAGTAGTGTTGGCGCTAATAGGGCTGATATTGTCCCAATTGTTTTGGTTATCTTGAGCCAAAGGCAAACCAATATTCCAGTTACTGCTAGTTTGGGTGAAATCAACACGGTTAAACCAGTCGCCAGCGTCATAAGTATTCCTATCCATAGATTTAGAGCGAATTAAATCTGAACCCATATGTAAAAAGGGAATACCTTGGCTTAATAGCGGAATCGATAGCGCCAAATTCTGAATACGGACTCGGTCTTGAATGCCTAAACCAGCAGGCAAGGCATACTGTAATTTGTCCCACAAGGTTTCATTGTCATGTTTAGATATGTAGTTAACTGTATCGGCAGGATCATCGCTATAGCCTGCTGGCTGACCATTCCATTGGTAATCGTAAGTTGATATGTAGGAATCGCTGGCTGCAACAAACTGATAGCTACCCACATTGCCAACAAGGCCAACGCGGATCACGTCTTGTTCGCTAATACTGCCACCAGTAAACAGCGCTCCGTCACGCACAGCATCACGCTGACGATCAGAATAGGTACCAATTTCACTACCGGCCATGTTCAATTGTGAAGCTTGTTCAAAACGACGGTTATTCGCTACTTCTCCAAAATTCCATCCTTCGCCATAAAAGTAAGTATCCTCGTCCACGGCACGCACTGCTTCACGAGCATCTACAATCGCCTGTTTCGGAATGTGCCCCATGAGATCAAATCGAAATCCGTCAAAGCCAAAGTGTTGGGCAAAACTAACCAACGAGTCATTCATTAGTTTGGCCATCATTTTGTGTTCAGTGGCTGTATTTTCACAACAGGTAGAGTTTTCAATTTGACCACTCGTTTCGTTTAGACGTTGATAATACCCAGGTACTACTTTATCCAACACCGAGTTGTCGTAAAGGCCAGAAGAAGCCGTGTGGTTATAGACCACATCCAAGATCACTCTAAGCCCAATGTTATGTAACGATTGGTTCATGGCACGCATTTCTAAAATACGACTAACGCCATCTGCATCTGTTGCGTAACTGCCTTCAGGGGCTGCAAAATGTTGCGGATCGTAACCCCAGTTAAATCCGTCAAAAGCACGCATAGACTCAACCAATGCTTGTGCATCTGTGCTGGAGGGATCGTAACTTTCTAGCACTTGCAACAATGTCGCTTGATTGGTTTCTACTCCACAAACAGGGGCCGTGTTGTTTAATTGGCACAACTTAGCAACAGTATCGGTCACATCCACTCGCAGATTGTTATCTTCTTGGATTGAAGCAATATCGTTGGCTGGTAATACATGAAAGTGAGTTAAACCTGCATCCTGTAAACCTTGCAAATGTTGCATAGGTGACGAGTTCAGTTCAGTAAAAGCCATATATTTTCCACGATGGGCGGCACTAGTACTCTGATCGAGAATACTGAAGTCTCGAATATGACCTTCGTAGATCACTGCATCTTCAGGGTCGATGACAGTGGGTACAGTATGACCGTCCCAGTCAGTCGGTTTTAGATCTGCATCTTGCAGGTCGACAAACTGACTATAACGGCCATTGGTAGCCAAGCTAACAGAGTAGGGATCGGTCGTGGTTAACTGTTCGATTTGTTCGGTAAGTGGGTGGTACACAGTGACATCATAACGATAAAACTTCCGATCTAATTCTGCTTTTTGTCCGCTGTAAGTCCAAATTCCGGTTGTGTCATCGAAGCTCATTGCATGCTCAGCAAGGGCTTGTTTATTGCTGTCGAACACAGAAATATTAACCGCTTGGGCAGTTGGTGCCCATACTGTGGTAGTGATAGTTTCATTGCTGTAGGTTACCCCTAATTGCGCTTCATCGGCATCGTTTGCAGCTGCGGTATATAAGCTGTCTAAGAGCCTTGGAAGTTGCACTCGGGTCGCTTCAACTAGTTCGCCTTGAGCGTCTAGTGCTACCGCAAGTAATTGTTGTGTAGCCCATTGTTTTGCCTGTTCGGTACTGAGGTTCAGGGTGAACCCACTAAAACCGTTAAGTTGTGGATCTTTGGTGTACACTGCTTGGTCGACATTAGCCATGGTTAAAGGCGCAAAACTGGCAGCAGCTAACGTTTCAGCATTGACGTTGGATAAACCAGCATCGGCTGAGGAGTATAAACGATATTCAACTGCGTCGCCTGAAGTTAGCCAAACTAAAGTATTAGCATTTATCCAATGTGCTTTGGCACCATCAACAGTAAAAGGACGAGAGGTAAGGGGGTCATACCAAAGTTCTGGGTAACCATCAAAAGTAAAAGCCTGTTGGCCATTGGCAGGTTCAAATTGGCTGTTATCACTGCCAAGGGCTTTGTTATCACCACTGTGCAAAATGAAGTTGTAACAAGACGAACCTGGGGTGACAGTTAAAATATAATAGGCACCATAATCCGGATGTTCTCCATCAGCTGGGTAAGGATTACCCCAGTTGGCAAAGTGGTCACTGTCACTAGTTGGCGCTGCATAGTCTCCACAGCCTTCACCGTTCCATAAATGTAAGCCCCAACCTTGATAGTTAGCGTCTTCTCGTTGATAAAAGATAGCGATTTGATTATCTGCTAATTGCAAGCCCGTATCTGGTTCACCTTCAGGAACAATATCAGCCTGTAAGCGCATTTGCATTGAGAGTCTTGCGCGAGTCAAACCCAATTTCACGGTGAATTTATGTGATGCACCTGCAGCAAGCTCATTGATACTTAGAGTGATAAAAGGTAGGTCGCTTTCAGACTCATTACCGTTCATTATTAGGTGACTACTGGCATCAAACATGACACGCATGGGAGCGCTGATTTCACTACCAGTGTTAGTGAGAGTCACTACCGAGCTGTACTGCCGATTGATGCGATCAAAAACGGGACGTTCAGAGTAGCTAAACTCAGTATTGTTAGTATCTTGCCAAGTTGCATTGGCAAACGGTGCCAAAAGCAGCAATAACAATAAATTTAATTGCGTAAATAATTTCATATTAACGAGTTCCGTTGGATTGAGAGCGTCGCGAAAAAAGAGCCACAGTGCCAAACAATAACAGGGCTGCCATTGGAGGAGCGGGCACGTCTGTGGGTTTAGCCAACAGTGTCACATTGTCGATTAACAGCGTTGAAGAATATGAATCAAGGGTATACCCAGCTTCTAAATTAAAATCCAAAAACCAACCTGATTGATTATGAAAGCTGCTATCAAGCATCATAGAGAAAGTGCCTGAGCCATATGCACTTGTGGGATCAATTAAAAACCCAGAAGAGCCATCGGCACCTACGATATTGCCGAGATCATCAATAAAATTAACGAAAAATAAGTCGCGTCGTCACTTCCATCGTCAAAGCCAGCAAAATCCCAAGCAAAACTCAGCCATAATTGCGAATCAGCCGAGGTACTTAAATCAAGTTCAGTGGACAGAGTATTGGCATAAAACGCGCTAGAACCTGTATTAACGTCAATATTAATCTCGGCCTGACAATCGCCTGCATTATTTATGATATTAAAATCGCCGTCGCGAACGGAATTACTAACACCATCAGTATAGGTATCCCAGCCATTAAAGTTACAGCTTTGAAATCCTCCATTTGTCAGCAGATTAGCGTGGGCGTCAGATGCGATCAGTAAGCAAATTAATGTCAATAGTTTAGGTACAGTTTTCACGATTTAGGCCTTTGTTGTTATTGGGAAAATACACTTGCGCAACAGGCTGTTGACAAGTTGTTTACAGAAAACTCTAATTGAAAAAAAAATATTCAACCATTGAATTTATCTCAAAAAGACATGAATACGTATGCAGTGTAAACATGTAAATAGTTTGAAAATTTATCAACTAAGTCACATCTTTCTTTCTGCATTTTGGTAATCGTTGTGCAATTTTGTCATTTACGTTGCTTGTATTTGTGAGGGACTTTCTTGGAAGAAATCTTGGCTGCAGATGCAGATGCAGATTCTAGAGTATTGTTCCAAGTGCAGATTAATGAACAAAGCTAGGACGTTTTGTTCTGTGAAAATTTAGAGGTTATGGGTGTTAATGATAGACGAACGAAGTCAAATTAGCAGTTTGTATGACTCAGAAGGTTATTTTGTACTTAAAGATTATTTTGCTCAGTCTGAAATTTTATCACTTAGAAAAGTTATCTTGAAATTTCATGAAGTTTGGAAACAAAACCTTGCAGAGTGCTATCAGTAAGAAGCCTTCAATTCGTCTTTAATCACAGGAAATCACTACTTAACGTCTGACAACCGAGTAAAGCTATTTAACTTTCTTAGTTCACAAAAATAATGAATAAATAACGGATGTTGTTGAATAGGTGTTAGCCATGACGCCCGCGCTTACTAGTATCTATTAGTTTTTCTAATCTTTTGTGCTTAAAAAATGTACGTTGTATGTTGCTTGTTCTACCAATAGAATCCGCGCCTGTTTATCACCATAGAATATGCATGTAGCTTAATAGAGCTGCTAGTATTACGTTAATCATTGAAGTTGTTGTAGAGAAATGGACAAGTTAGAGTTTATTCAAATCCGTCGTTTTATCCTTAAGCTGGGTAAAATGTTACATAAATATGGATCACCCTCGTTTCGTCTTGAAGCGTATTTAACTGAAATTGCTACGCATTTTGGTCTAAACGCGTCTTTTAACTCTACACCTACTACTCTATCTATCGTGCTGTGGAGTGATCGTCATGAAGACGAATATAACCACTCTGCGCGTATGCAACCGGGCGAGCTAGATATGAATTCTTTGTCCCGCACAGATGAGCTGGCATTCGAATTGCTGTCTGGAGACATAACTCTTGCTGAAGCTGATGAACGTTTAGACGAAATTGATGTTATGCCTAGTCCATATGGCAAAAGCCTAACGGGTGTGGCTTTTGGTTTGTCTACCAGCGCATTTGCGATGTTGATGGGGGCAGGTTGGTCTGAAATTATATACTCAGGTCTGCTGGGGTTGATGGTGTATTTTTGGACCCTTTGGGCACGTCGTTCAAAGCGGGTAAATTTGATGTTAGAACCTGTCGCGTCTTTTTCGGTAGGTTTTGTAGCTTGTGCGATCAATCATTATTCGGCATCAGGCTACAACATATGGCTGATCATACTCTCTTCTTTGATTATTTTAGTACCTGGTTTGTCATTGACCATGGGCTTAGCTGAATTATCCTCCCGCAATTTGGTCTCAGGAACCGCACGGGTAATGGATGCCACCATGCAGCTATTCAAATTGTATTTTGGGGCGTTTTTAGGGATTAGTTTAGGTTACCAATTATTTGGCCAACAAGAGCTGGTAATGGCAGACACGTTGCCCTTTTGGGTGAATTGGTTGGGCGTTCTCATGTTAAGTGTGGGGCTGGTCGCTATATTTCGTACTCGTATGAAACATGTGCCTTGGGCTATCGTTTCTACTTTTATCGCTTACGGCGCATCTACCTGGAGTTCGGCTTATCTTGAAAACGGCCTTGGAGCTTTTGTTGGGGCATTTGCATTGGGTGTGTTTGCTAATATGTTTTCACGTATCGCTAATGCTCCCTCTACCATAGTGGCTATGCATGGCCTAATTGTGCTGGTTCCGGGATCAAAAACATACATTGGGCTAAATTCTTTTATTTCTGGGCAAGATATTATCAAAACCGATCATATCGGTCAGGAAACCTTCTTAATATTAATGTCGCTGGTGGCTGGATTAATATTTGCCAATGTGGTGATGCCCACTAGAAAAGTCCTATAACAATAGGGTGATTGGTTATTGTCAAATTAGAAGGCTTTTAATTTAAGAGTTGGCAGCACAGAGAGCAGTCGGCGAAGCACCAGAATTTCTAATGTTCTGGGCTTCCTATCCATATACTATTATCTAACTTACGTGTACTTTTTTGATTATCAATTGAGGCTTAATAATTTACATACCTAATCGATTTCAATAAATAATTTCTGAATTTTCTCTACTTCATGCATATTTTGAATGAGTGCATTAACGCAATTTTCGTCCAATTTTTTACCTGCCATTTTAAGTAAGGTATCGATGGCTTCTTGATTACTCCAGGCCTTTTTATAAGGACGGACGCTGGTTAACGCATCAAATACATCTGCCACGGCTACAATTCGTGCCTCAATCGGTATTTGCTCGCCTTTTATACCTAGTGGGTAGCCTTCACCATTGATGGCCTCATGATGAAATTCAGCAATATTGCGCAACATTGACATGTACTTAACATTTTCTAGTCCGAAGTTTTTAAGTAGTTCATCCACTATTTCCCGGCCTTTACTAGCGTGTGTGTTCATAACGATCCGTTCGTCATCGCTGAGCATACCTGGTTTAAGTAAAATGTTATCTGGAATGCCAATTTTACCAATGTCATGGAGGGGAGAAAACATAAATATATGTTCTATGTATTCGTCATCTAATTGGTATTTATCGGCCAGTGTTTTGGCAATCATACGACTATAACGAGACATGCGGTCGAGGTGGCTACCGGTTTCAGGGTCGCGCACATGAGTAATGCTTCCTGCCGTTTTAACTGCTGCCGCTAAGGTTTGAATAGAGGCTAACTCATTGATGACCATTAACGAGATCATATGTGCGTATACATCTATCTGACGTAAAACTTGTTCGGTAAACACTTCTTTTTGTTTTGAATTAAAGAACACAAAACCAATAAATACGCCATTGTTGAAAATGGGTAAGGTATAAATGGCAGCATAACCTTGGCGGCCAATTCTTTTGGTGTGTACATTATGGCTTTCTTCAAATGTAAGCAGATTATTGATGACTCTGGGCAGTCCTTTTTCGAAGATGTTTTTTAGAGACGGGGCATCATCCATCAATGTCTGATAGTGCTCCAGAGGATTATCTTCGCCACTGCTGTGCAAGTAGGTTTTGAGCATAGTTGTTTCAGGGTCATAAATCGCAATAGCAATCCTCGCTATAAATGGGAAGTATTCACTAACCGATTTATGTGTAGTGATTAATTTTTCGCGCAATGGTGTGTATTTATTAAGTTCACTGAGATTGTCGTAGTGCTCAGACATGTTTTATCCTGAAAGCGTATATTTATAAGTAAGTCTCTAAGTTCAGTGTAAACTTTTTGCGCTGTATACCAAAATAATTAACAGCAAAGTAATAAAAAGCACTGCAATGTTAAATGAGATCAAACAAACATACTGCTTAGAAAACTTTTAGTTTGCCGGCTTTTTGAGCTCTAGGTGATTTTGTCGAAAGACAATTCAGCCCCTTTTCTCCAAAATACTTTATTTCTTACATGTTCCAATAAAATACGATTGATTGCTGATTATTTGTAATAATAAAAATATCAAAGGCAGTAAAGATTGAAGTATCAGGAGTTGTGTTGTCAAAATTGCGAACATTTTTTGAAGTGACTAGTTACGGTATTTATGAAAACTGGGATGAAAAGAGTAAAAACCTTCCGAAAATTAAAACCTTTACGACTAATATTCCAACTGAATTGGAAATTGAATTTGGTTTTATTCTCAGCGCTAAAAAATCCAAAGACAAACGACTAGATTGGACCATTTTTCATCCTGAGGTGCCCGATGAAAATGGGCAGGTCATGCCTCCTTTCGAGGGAGTGGTATATGTTAGGAATAATGATTGGGAATTTTATCTAGGCGACTCAGTTTGGGCGCCAATCCACAATAAAGTGGGTGATTGGCGCATGGTTATTGAGTGTGATGGAAAAGTCATAGCAGAGAAAACCTTTAGTTTATTGGTTGAGCACGGTGATGGTGAGCTTCAGTTTTGGAAAAAAAGAGGCTATTAAGTTTTTATATTAATATTTCTTATTGTTAATTGCGGTTTTATCGCCGTTTTTACGCCTGATAGCTAGACCAATGTAGGAAATGAGAATTCTATTCGATTAATTTAGAAAGTATCTTTACTCACCATATATACATCGTTTCTAGTGATAGTTATTATGGCTAGATGATTATTTCAGAAACTATAAATAAAAGGCTTAAAACTCATTTTCTATTTGAGATTTTGTGTGCTTTTATTCGATGTAAAAGTTTACCTTTTCTCTTGTTTTTTTGCTTTTCAGCCCCTTCATTTGCTAACTTCAAAATTGCATATGTTGATGTTCCGCCTTATGCATTCCAAGCGCCTAATAAAAAGGCAAAAGGCTTATTAATAGACTCATTTCGTGGAATAGCTCAAACCTTAGAGCTAGAGGCTGAATTTGTTTATTTACCTCATAGACGGCTACTTGATTTTATTAAGAAAGGGAATGTTGATTTGTGGGCTGGTTTAGATAAATCACAAATAAGCGACGATTTAGCTTTGGTCAGTAAAAAACCATTATTTGTTATGGAGCTGCAAGTATATTGGAAGGCAGATACGACAAGTGTTGATAAATTAGAAGACTTAGTTGATAAAAATCTCATTTTGATTTCAAGTTACTCCTATGGTGGAAATTACAATAAATTAAGTCAAGCAAGCCGGTCTGTCCGCTACACCATTAATCATGAAGATGGTTTCGAGCAGTTGCTATCAGGCAATAAAGAGTATCTTTTGGTTTATAAACAGATATCTGAGCAAATCATTGATAAATTTCAAATTACAGGAATCCAAAAGACAACTTTAGCTAAGTATGATCTTTACGTTAAATTGTCTCGAACATACCCCAATGCTATTGAGGTTATGCAAGAAATTGATGAATATTTATTAACTTTAAAAAAATCCAAAGATTAATTAGTTAGGCTATGTTTGTATTAACTGTTGTTGAACACTAAACATACTGTTTTTATTGAACTTTTCATCATTGTCCAAATATC
>ENA-OSET01001815-OSET01001815.1-sediment-metagenome-genome-assembly--contig:-NODE-1815-length-21517-cov-6.137826_pt1 | contig 21517 bp, 26 predicted proteins | sample MGYA00237882_ERZ534229 | MGnify/ENA primary metagenome ERZ534229 (study PRJEB26408, sample SAMN06266212) | sediment metagenome | isolation source: Hudson Canyon methane seep mesocosm | place... | reverse complement strand
CTGCAGAGTGATCCAAACCGCCGGCCACTGCGTACTAAAATAACAAAGGAGAAAAACACATGACTTCAATTAACATACTAAGGTCCGGTTGGTCAGCTTTGATGGATGAAACAAAAAATCCATTAAGGAGACACTCCCTACCTGTCGCTCATATGATGATGCAAATGTTATCTTGGATGTGGAGCGCGATTTTCTCGATTTGGCTTGGCAGCTATTTTGTATTTGGCATAACCGCTGCAGCCCACATGCTCATCATATCTGGAATTTTCATCACGCTGATGGTTTTTCAAAAGGCTGAAGCAGACAGTTAAATTGTATCTCGCAGTGGGCGCAGCGATCAACTGCTTGTAATTCCATGGTGTACTTAATCGTTGCGGTCATCGTGAGTAGTGGTCAAAATAGCCCTTTATTAAGCCGCCGCCGTTGATGATCTTAGAGGTGATTTCTAAACTTATGAGGTCAAAATGAGAGCAATCAACGCAGTTTTAGTTGTAGCAGATATCTCTGGATATACAAATTTTGTTGTGATGAACAAAAGCAGCATTGTCCATGCGGAGCAAATTATTACCGAGCTAATGGAGGTTATTGCAAAAAATACGAAACTGCCATTAAAGGTTCAAAAACTTGAAGGTGACGCAGTCTTCATGTTTGCAGAAATTACATCAAACCGTCAAGTTTCAATAAATGACATGACTCGTCAGGTTGTAGATTTTATGAACCTATATCAAGAAAAGCAAAAAGAGTTGTTTCGAAAAAGTGTTGGAGGATGCGCGTGCTCCGCTTGTCAATCGATCGAAAACCTCCATCTAAAATGTGCTATTCATTTCGGAGAAGTCGTAGAAAAACAAGTTGAGGGTAGGCAGGAACTTGCGGGTGAGCCAGTTATTTTGGTTCATAGGTTAATGAAAAATTCTGTAAATGCAGACACATACTTGTTGACTACCGAAGCCGTTTCGAAAGAGCTGTGCTTCAGTCCATTCCCGGTACAAAAATCCTACAAGGAATTAGTTTCTGATATAGGAAGTACGCCAGTTGAAGTATATTTTTCTCAGAAACTCGAACTGGATAGAGAAAATATTGATGCATGCGGATGGGCGACACGAAAATTAGAGGGATTGCGACTTTTATTGGGGTGGATTCTGGAACATATTAAGAAGGGTCGGACGAATTTTCACAATATGCCAATGTAATCACCAAAGTTTCCGGCCGAAGATGGGCGCAATTCACGTGTTTCTAATTTGTCCGTAGGAGCAGAGTATAATTTATGAGATTTCGTGTCTGTCCCGAAATTGTTGTAAACCGGTCGCACTGTCACGGACTCGAAGTAAAAAATGAAAAGGGTATTCGTGTAGATTACGTCAAACCACAGCCTTAGTTAGGCGCTGTTCAAACGTTCGCAAAAATGGACGTCGGTTCAGTGGCATCTTCGTTCAAACGCTTGCGCTCTGAACACTCCGGCGTTCTGCACTGGCCGCCGTTATTGATAAGTGCATCACAGATCTTCTCTGGTCGCAGGCCATCCGCACTTTTGGCAATCTCACCCGCGGTAGCGCATCATTCTGCTAGACCGTTGCAGCGCAGGCAGTCCGGTAAATGGTCGATAGGTCGTTAGGCGCGGATGCGAAATTCATGCTGTCGTAGAGTTTGGCGGTCTTGTCGAGGATCATCAAGGTGGCTCCGTTTTCAAGTTATGAATTTACGGCTGGTAGGGCAGTGATGAATGGTGCAGGACGATGCGCAGAGTGCCGGTTTCGTCCTTCCTGTAGCCAAAGCTTTTGTCGACTGTGGTGACCGAACCGTCCTTGTTGGCCAGTTTGACCCAGCCCATCCACATTGCGATATCGCCTTTTATAATGCTGGCGGTAGGGATGCTTTCCATCGCGCGCCAGCCCATGATCGCAAAGCCGTTATCGAGCGGATATTCTTTAGAGTGACCACAAAAATATGCCAATGCGCCCGCCTTGGTCGGGCGGAACGTCTGTTCACCGCTGGCCATGGTCGGTTTGAATAGGACCGGTCCAAGTTTGTAGCCATAGTAACTATCGATATTGGCAGAAGCGACCTTGCGAGCCGCATCGACACCACCTTCCTCGAAAGCCTTTGAAATGGAGATTTTTCCGTTGCCCCAGATGGTGAGGGCTTGTTCGATTTCGACTTGGGTGATCTGCAAAAGATGTTCCTATTTGGTGTATTTGCTCAAATGGTCCGAGTTGTGTTTAGCGGCGCAAACACTTAGCCGATCGTCGCCATCAGCGTTGCCGAGCAGGTGGTTGCGCCTCTGTGACCAGTGCCTGCACGGCCTGGTCCAGTGACACGGTCTGAGTCTCGTCCGTTCCGTGGCGGCGGATCGTCACAGTGCACTTTTCAGCCTCCCGCTCCCCGAGCGCGATCTGGACGGGGATCTTTTGCAGCGCGTGTTCCCGAACCTTGTAGCCGATCTTTTCGTTGCGCAAATCGGTTTCGACCCTCAGCCCAGCGGCTTTTAGCGCATCGGTGACCTCCAAGGCCCACCGGTCCGCTGCGCTCGTCACTGTGGCCACAACCGCCTGTACCGGTGCCAGCCAGAGCGGTAAGTGACCCGCGTGATGTTCGATCAATATGCCCGTGAACCGTTCCAGTGAACCGAAGAGAGCCCGGTGCAGCATGACCGGCGCCAGCTTTTCGCCTGATGGTGCAACATAGGTCGTGCCGAACCGTTCCGGCAGGTTGAAGTCCACCTGAAGCGTCCCACACTGCCAATCCCTTCCGATGGCGTCGCGCAGGACATATTCAAGTTTGGGCCCGTAAAACGCGCCTTCACCCTCGAAGGTCGTATAGGGATGGCCCGACTGAACCAGTGCCTTGCGCAGTGCATCCTCGGATCGATCCCAGCTTTCATCGCTGCCGATACGGTTGTCGGGGCGGGTCGAAAGTTTGATCCGCACATCTTTAAAGCCAAAGTCGCGGTAGATCGACAGGACCAGATCATTGACCTTAAGGCACTCCGCGGTCAACTGCTCGGGCGTGCAGTAGATATGCGCGTCGTCCTGGGTAAAGCTGCGAACGCGCAGCAGCCCGTGCAAAGCGCCCGAGGGCTCGTAGCGATGCACCTTGCCGAATTCGGCGATCTTTAGGGGAAGGTCGCGGTAGCTTTTGGTACCTTGCCCGTAGATCAGCATATGGCCGGGGCAGTTCATCGGTTTCAATGCGTAGTCGCGGTCATCTTCGGTCTTGGCTAGGAACATGTTTTGGCGATAGTTCTGCCAATGGCCAGAGGTTTCCCAAAGGGCGCGGTCCATGATGTCCGGGGAGTTGACCTCTATATAGCCTGCTTCTTCTTGACGATCACGCATGTAGCCGATCAGCGTCTGGAACAACCTCCAGCCTTTCGTGTGCCAGAAGACAGAGCCGGGCGCGACCTCTTCAAAATGGAACAGGTTCATTTCGCGGCCCAGTTTGCGGTGATCGCGTTTCTCTGCCTCGGCCATCATCGTCATATGTGCGTCAAGTGCGGGCCTGTCAGCAAAGGCGACACCATAGATGCGGCTAAGCATCTGGTTGTTGCTATCGCCACGCCAATAGGCGCCGGACACGCGGGTCAGCTTAAAGGCGTTGCCCGCATCTCCGGTACTGCGCATATGCGGACCCCTGCAAAGGTCAAGCCAGTCGCCCTGACGATAGACCTTGACCGCTTCACCGTCGGGGATCGCGTCAAGCAGCGCTACTTTGTAAGGTTCACCGTGTTTTTCAAAGTGCCGCCGGGCCTCCTCGCGGGACCATTCCTCGCAGGTGAAGGGTGTCTTGGTAGCGATGATCTGGCGCATCTTCTTTTCGATGCTGGGCAGATCATCGTGGGTGAAAGGCGTGTCGCGTTCGAAGTCGTAGTAAAAGCCATGTTCTATTGTGGGGCCAATGGCTGTCTTGGTGCCGGGCCAGAGCGCCTGTACCGCTTCGGCCAACACATGAGCGAGGTCATGGCGGATTAGCTCCAGCGCTCGCGGATCATCGCGCGACATCAGATCTATCACTGCCCCATCAGGCAAGGGCGCGGAGAGATCACTGACCGTGCCATCGACGACCGCAGCCACCGTGCGCTTGGCAAGGCTCGGGCTGATGGAAGCCGCAAGATCGGCGGCGGTGCTGGCAGCGGTAAGTGCGCGGGTCGCGCCATCGGGTAGGCGAATATTGATCATTCGGGGGGCTTTCTTTCAGAGGGCGGAGGCACTGGGTCATATCCGTTGCCTCCCCATGGATTGCAGCGAATGAGGCGAAGGAGCGTCAGCCATGTTCCGCGTAGCGGTCCATGTGTCTCCAGCGCCTCAACAGCATAAGCAGAACAGGTGGTTTGAAAGCGGCAGCTATGACCCAGCCAAGGTGACAGCAACAGGCGGTACCCGCGCACTGGCAGGACTATTACCCAGACGAAAAACCCGCCAATCGAGCCATGATAAGGCCGCGGCGCAGCGGGGCGTTTTGACTGGGTGCAGCAGGTCGGCATAGCTTAGAACGGCATCTCGATGGTTTCGGCCATCATGCCACCGGGCAAGTCTTTCGACGTCACTTTGTCTTTGGGTTGCATTAAGAGCATTTCAAGGCTGGCCTTTAGGTCAACCTCCTCCATGTCACGTGCGATGACAACGACGCGGCTGGTTGTGCCCTGGCCGGACCAGCTTTTTAGTGGCACCGGTGCGTCGAAGATGTGCTGTACTCCGTGAAAAACAAATGGATACTGCAGCCCCTCGACATGCAAAATGCCCTTCATACGCAGGATGTTCGGGCCCTTAAGCGCGATCAGTGTATCCAGCCAGAAGTCGAAGACATTCGCGGGAATTGGCTCCGTCACCTCGATAGAGGCAGAATTGATACGGTGATCATGTGAAGCTGGGACCGACGGGCTGAATGCCGCAAGAGCAGCGCGCTTTGTAGCGAAGCCGGAAAGGCCAGCCAGCGGATCGGGTTTGGCCTTCTCCTGCGACATTCCCAGCCAACTGCCCACATCCGATAACGACACGCCTTCGCGCATAGCCGATAGGCTGAAAAGCGCTCCTACCGGCACTTTTCCGTAGTGCGCACAGATGCGCCGAGCCGAGGCGTTAAGCCCGTCCAGCCGCGTCTTAAAAAGCGACAGATCAAAGGGTTCGACCAGATCAGTTTTCGACAGGATCAGCACGTCGGCCATGGCCACTTGGTGAACCGCCTCGAATTGCTGGTCGAGCGTTTTCATGCCCGTTGCCGTATCCACCAGCGTCACGACACCGTCCAGCCGGAAAGCCCGTGCAATCTGATAATCCGTCACCAAGGTGTGGACGATCGGCCCCGGATCAGCGATGCCGCTGGTTTCGATCACAACCCTGTCAAAATTGATCTTTCCTGCAGCACGTTTGTCGATCAAGGCACTAAGTGTCTTGGCCAGATCACCAAGAATCGCGCAGCACAGGCACCCCGATTGCAGCAATATGGTTTCTTCGGTGGCCTCCTCGATCAGGTCGTGATCAAGACCCACATCACCAAATTCATTAATGATAACGGCAATCCGCCCAGCCTCTGGATCGCGGATCAGGTGGTTGAGCAGCGTTGTCTTCCCTGCGCCGAGAAACCCCGTCAACAAGGTGACCGGAACACGTTTGTCGTCCATTGCCATTGTGGCGCTCGCCTCTCAATAAAATATCTGCTTTTTGGTCAATTATTGTTATGCTATAACATTGCATATCGCAAGAGGACCGAGATGACACAATTGAAATTTCAATACCGCCAAACCGTGGAGCAGGTCGAGGAAAGTACCGACCTCGCGCCCAGATTTGGTGAAGATGGCCTGCTGCCCTGTATCACCACCGATGCCACTACGGGTGAGGTGCTGATGCTCGGATGGATGAACGCAGAGGCCTTTCGCTTGACCATCGTAACCGGTGAGGCGCACTATTTCAGCCGCGCACGTCAAGTTCTATGGCACAAGGGTTCCACTTCTGGTCTGGTCCAGAAAGTGGTCGAAGCGCGCATCGACGACGATCAGGATACCCTGTGGTTGCGTGTTAATGTCACCGGGTCCGGCGCGTCCTGTCACGTTGGTTACCGCTCCTGCTTTTATCGGGCGGTGCCGCATGGCGCACAGGCTGGTGACCCGCTAACCTTCCTCGAAGGCCATAAAACATTTGATCCGGCAGCTGTATATGGCGATGCGCCGAACCCAACCCAACTCTGATCTGGTTTGGATGTGCCGCGCCCTTGTGCTGGCCAAACGCGCGTGCGGCCATGTCTGGTCAAATCCCCGGTGGGGTGCGTACTGGTCAAGAAGGGCGCGATGCTGGCAGAAGCGGCCATTCACCCCGGCGGCCGCCCCCATGCTGAACGTGCCGCAATAGAACAGGCCACGGCAAGGGGCGGGCTCAGCATCGAAGGCGCAATTCTTTTCGTGACGCTGGAACCTTGTTGCCCTTGGGGCAAAGTCCCGCCGGACGCGATGATCGCATCCGGCGTCCGGCGCGTCGTTTGCGCTATTCAAGATCCCGATCCATGGGTGAATGGCGGAGGCTCCGAACGGTTAAGAGATGCGGGTATCGAAGTCTCGGTCAGGCTTTGCTCTCAAAAGGCAACCAAGGTGATGTCCGGGTTCTTCCATCGCGTCGGAACAGGCCGACCTGAGTTGTTGGTCGTTGAGCAAGCAATCGACACCATCCCTGACAGCGCAAACGCTCTGATCTCAACCGTCGACGGCACCCCATTATTGCGGAGTAGAACTCCGCAAGGCGTAAAAACGGCGTCGATCTCCAAAGGTACAGCGTCTGGCCTGCTCGTCGGACTGGCAGACATCGGCCTTACCACTATCGCTGTCTCAACAAGGGATCCGGTCGCAAAGGCATTATTGCTCGAAGAGAGCACCGTAATAGAATAGAGGTTATATGTCAGAACGCAGTCCAATGCAGGCCGCAAAATTCTTGTGGCACACGCAGCGCGTCAAGAGACTGGTCCGAGAGCACTTCGGCAGCGGTGCAGCCTGCCTTATCTCGGTGCGTGAGGTAATTTGCACCGATCCGGACTGCGCGGGACCGGCGACCGAGGTCCGCATAACAAGCCTGAGCTTCTGCGAAACCCGCTTCACCATCCACAAGCCTGTTTCCACAGTCTCCCATAACGACATTTCCGAGACATTTTGAGCCCAATCCCTCCAGTCCCCGAACACCGCCCGAGAAGCAGGATCCCCGCCTTCAGAGCTGGTGTCCGCCTAGGTCGGCGCAAACCAGTCAGGTCAGACAATTGCCTGTCTTCCTTCACATCTCGTATTCTTTCGAGGATGACGATGAATGAAAAACCTCTCACAAAAAACAACACGGTATGTCTGAAAGACCGCGACCGGGTTACACTGCAGCCATAAAATGCAGCGTTCTGGGTGCTCTTTGATTTTACACCACGATGCATAGGAGATTTTGGTTGAATAATGTTACGTTATAACATAATGAAAAGTGCCAAAGCACAAAGTACTTAGGAGCCCTTTGTGGGCGACAATCGCGGGTTTTTGCCATCGCCCGAAACTCCCACCTCTAAATTAAAAGCTGCTTGGACATGCTGCGTTCAAAAGCCAAAACTGAGAAAGAACCTGCATCATGAAAGATCATGAAATATCAGATAACCGCCTGCCCGTGACCGTCCTGTCTGGATTTCTTGGGGCAGGAAAGACAACTCTTCTAAACCGCGTACTGAACAATCGCGACGGGCGCCGTGTGGCTGTGATCGTGAACGATATGTCTGAAGTGAATATTGATGCAGATCTGGTGCGCGAAGGGACAGAGCTTTCACGCTCCGAGGAAACACTGGTTGAAATGTCGAACGGCTGCATATGCTGCACCCTGCGCGATGATTTGCTAAAAGAAGTGCGTCAGCTCTCCGAAGAAGGGCGCTTTGACTATCTTTTGATTGAATCAACAGGCATTTCCGAACCACTTCCCGTGGCCGCAACTTTTGATTTTCGCGACGAAGAAGGCGAAAGTTTGTCAGATGTCGCACGCCTAGACACTATGGTCACAGTAGTCGATGCAGTGAACTTGTTAGAAGACTTCTCGAGCCATGATTTTCTAACCGACCGCGGGGAATCTCTGGGAGAGCAAGATGATCGCAGTCTTGTCAGCCTATTGACGGAACAAATCGAATTTGCAGATGTAGTAATACTGAATAAGGTGGCGGATGCCGGTCATGAACGTGCGAAAACGGCACGCAAGGTAATCCGGGCTTTGAATGGCGATGCTAAGATCATCGAGACCAACCATTCGGATGTACCTGCGGAAACGATTTTGAACACCGGGTTGTTTGATTTTGACACTGCTCATGAACACCCAATGTGGGCAAAAGAGCTTTACGGTTTCGCCAATCACACGCCAGAAGACGAAGAATACGGGGTCGACTCTTTTGTTTATCACGCACGCGCGCCGTTTGATCCGAAAAAACTGCATAATGTGCTCAATGGGACTTTGCCCGGCGTAATCCGTGCCAAAGGTCATTTCTGGGTGGCCACTCAACCGCAATGGGCAGCAGAATTCAGCCTGGCCGGGGCTCTGTCTTCGGTCAAACCACTTGGGTTCTGGTGGGCCTCATTGCCTGAAGAGCGGCTTCCTACACATCCTGAAGCACAGGCCGAAATCGCGTCTAATTGGGTGGAGCCCTGGGGTGATCGCCGCCAAGAGTTGGTGTTTATCGGGGTTGGTCTTGAACGTGAAACTATCTGTGCACGTCTCAACGCCGCATTGTTGGATGTCGACGCGTTTCGCCCCGAGGAATGGGCCGATATGCCTGATCCTTTCCCACAGTGGGGGCAACGCCAATGAACGCGACAGCGCTATTGCCAAACGCGGTGCGCCCACCCTCAAGCGTAACGCTAACAGATGGTATCAAAGGTCTTACAGCGATCCGCGAGACAGGTTGCGCGGCGGTGATCTTGAAGCGACACCCGATGTCGACACTGGAAACTTGGTTGAATTCATTGGAAACCGAGCAACTGCCAAGTGCACGGGTGATCTTGGAACCTTGCCGGATCCAAGAGGCCCTATGCCAAATTTGCGACAACTGCGGCACGCCTACTGGGCCAGAGCGCAGGGCCTTGATGCAGGATATCGCGACACTGGCCAAGCGGTTCGCTGATCTGATGGACGTGCGCTATCTGCGACTGCGTTTAGATGTGGTCACGACCAACGCCTGTCGTAAGTTCCACATCGACGCTGTGACAGCACGGTTGATCTGCACTTATCGCGGGCAAACCACCCAGCTTGGCGAAGCTGAACCAGGATGTGACCCGGATAGGTACATCTCGGTTCCAGCGGGCGCTCCCGTCGTTTTGCGCGGCACCAAGTGGTCGGGTGATGCGCCGACACGGTTACGGCATCGCTCGCCGCCGATTGCAGGCACCGGAGAGTCTCGGCTTTTGTTGGTACTCGATCCTATTTACGAATTGGAAGAAAAAGTCTGAGGTTTTGTGCTCCGGGCCATCATGAATTGACAGCGACAAAACGAACAGGCGCGTCTCTGAGTGATGGTTCCTGGAACGCCTTTGGCAATACGGGATGAAAAGCGAACATGGTGAGGCATAGACAATAGGCACCAAGTCCGTGACTGCCCCCACAACTGTACGCGGAATGGGGGCGTTCGTGATTGTGGACCTCCATCCACTTCCTGACGCCCTCCTTGGCCTGTGAGCCAGTCTCCCAAGCGTGTAGGTAGGGAAGGCGAGCGAACTCAAGAGATACCGTCACTAATGCGCTCTGTCGGCAGCTGCGCCGATGATTGAAATCTTTACGCTGAAATGGGTTACCAAGGCACAACGTTTCCGGCCCAATCAAGAAAGCGACCACTGTCTTCTGGTGCTAGTGTATCGATGACTTTCAAAAGGTTGTTTGCCGCCTCTTGCGGTGTAACCTTTGTGTGCGCTGGATAGTTTTGCGTGAAATCTGTGGCCACTGTTCCTGGGTGCAAAGCTATGCATACCAAATGCTTATGGCTGCGCTTCAGCTCGATTGATGCCGTTCTGATCATTTGGTTTAGAGCCGCCTTGGACGCACGGTAGGAATACCAGCCGCCCAAGGTATTATCACCAATAGACCCCACGCGCGCAGACAACGCTGCAAAGACGGCACGCCGATCTCGTGGCAAAAGATGTTGCACGTGCTTGAGCACTAATGCCGGGCCAATCGTGTTCACGGCAAACAGATGAATAAGCTCTTCAGCAGTCAGAGCCCTTATTGTTTTTTCTGGTCCCATTGCTCCTGACAAAATGCCGGTTGCCACAATCACCAGATCAAAAGGCGTTTCCAACTTAGAAAAAAGTTCGGCAATATTGGATTCACAGGTTATGTCTAAACCGTCTTGGGATCTGGAGAGACAGGTCACCATGACACCCCGATCCGATAGTTGGCCAGCCAACGCCTGCCCGATTCCGCCAGATGCTCCGAGTACGAGGGCATGTTTCTGCATTATGACCCTCCCTTTAGTTTAGATACACGATGGCCGCATTGAGGATCAGCGCAAAGCCCAGCCAAAGAACATATGGAACAAAAAGCAGCGCAGCCTGACGATCTGAACGCCATGACACTTCAATGAAGAGCGCAACAGTTAAATACAGAAAGAATATATTGAGAAGCGCGAGCCCGGTTTTTTGAGCGGCGAAGAACACTGGCGACCAAAGAAAGTTTAAAATCATCTGGACTAACCAAAGCCGCATCATCATACCGTGCGGGTCTCGCATCCATTGGCGCCAGCCAACATAAGCAATGATCAGATACAAGACCGTCCAAACAGGTCCAAAAATCCAGTTAGGCGGGTTGAAGGTGGGCTTTTGAATTGTCGCATACCATTCACCAGGGGCGGTCATAATGCCGATGGCGAGACCACCGCCCATTACTGCAAATAGAAATAGCGGGAGAGAAAGTGTTTTTGTCATTGAGATAAGTCCGTTAATATTGCTATTTCCGGGACCCGCTGGGCGCCCGGTGCAGTCGGCTGAAAACCCATACTATTAGGGGTCTGATCTGCAGGAAGACGAGATATAGCCCTTCCATGACCGTCATGGCACCGGGAATTCGTGAAATGCCTGCGAGCCAGCGCCAGGACGGAATTGCACGCCACATTTCAAAGAAGCCGCCCGCGCCAGAAATTTGTTTCCCATCCGCCAAGCGGACATGTAGCCGCGCCATTGCTTGCTTTTGGGATAGTCTATTATCGCCGGAAAAGGATTCGCATGACACGTCGACAAGTTTCAAAGCTCCTTGGGTATCAGCCCGCTGATAGAAATCAATTTCTGCCGTGCACAACGGGCAGGACCCATCGAAGAACACTGTTACTTTCTCAGTCGAAAACGGGTGGTGGTCAGGTTTCACTTCAAAACCCTCTCTAGATCGCGCAGCAGCCTTAAAGAGTTCGGTTTGATGCTTGCTCGGTAAGTGGCAATTACATTACCATCAGGTGCGATCAGCACCTTGTTGAAATTCCAATTTGGAACAAATCCTGTTTCCTCTTTCAATGACTTGAAAAAAGGGTGCGCTTGCGGCCCCTTCACATGAGAAAGCCCTGTCATGGGCATATCAATCCCGTACTGCAAATCGCAGAAGTCTTTAACTTCTGCGTTGCTGGCCAGTTCCTGCTTAAAGTCATTTGATGGAACTGCGAGTACAACAAGGCCGCGCGCTCGGTAAGTGTCGTAAAGAGTTTGCAGGCCACTGTATTGGTACGTGTAGCCACACCTGGAGGCCGTATTCACCACCAGCACTGTTTGGCCGTCCCACTGTGACAATGTGAGTGTGCCGCCGTCGATGGATTCAAAGGAAGAGTCCAGATCAAGGGCTCTCACCTGAAATCCAGTAACGATAAATGCTATCAAAAGTAAAACGCGTGCCATTTTTTGCACCTCCCGTACATTCACTACGGTCTAGGAGTTGTTTTGGACCACACATCGGTCAAAGAACTGGAAATGAAAGCACATTAAGCGGTTATCATTACGCGAATGACTTTTTACCTAGATAGACAGGGCAGCTAAGTAAGATAACGTCGGAGCTTAAACAGCTGGTCAATAAAAGGAAAAGACATGTCAGGTACGGCGTCACCGATTATTCTTTGGTTCAGACGGGATTTCCGGTTGGCAGACCACGCTGCCTTGTTCGAAGCTGCTAGATCAGGTCGCCCCATAATCCCAGTTTTTATTCTAGACGAAGTTGTTGAAACTTATGGTGCCGCCGCAAAATGGAGGCTCAATGAAGCCTTAAGAGTGTTCGGTGACAGGCTGAAGTCGTTGGGGTCAAAGCTTGTTCTTCGCAGGGGACGGGCCAAGGATGTGTTAGGGGCTCTTGCCAATGAAACTGGTGCAACTGCTATTTGGTGGACGCGCGCCTATGATCCGGATGCAATTAAACGCGACAAGGCCGTCAAAACCAGCCTAACGTCGACAGGTCATGACGCCCGTAGCTTTCCAGGGCATTTACTCTTCGAGCCATGGGCTATCAAAACGAAGCAGGGTGGGTTCTTCAAGGTCTACAGTCCGATGTGGCGAGCGGTGCGAGGCATACCAGTCGACAGTGCCAAGATTGCCCCGAAAACCTTGGTATCACCGTATTCTTGGCCTGAAAATGGCAGTCTAGAAAGCCTTCAGCTCCGAACGGCAATGAACCGTGGGGCCGATGTCCTGGTGAGACATGCCTGCGTTGGCGAAACCAGGGCCCTAGATCGCCTTGGACATTTCTTGGATGGGCCAATAGACGATTACAAAGAGCGCCGAGATTTTCCAGCAGAAGAGGCAACATCGCGTCTTTCAGAAAACTTGGCTTGGGGGGAAATCGGTCCCCGAACCGTATGGCATGCCGGGCTTCAGGCGATGAACGAAGGCAGGCAGGGAGCCGAGCATTTCTTGAAGGAGCTGGTCTGGCGCGAGTTCTCCTATCATCTCGTCTACAATTCACCGGAAATCGTGACCTGCAATTGGCGTCCGAATTGGAACAATTTTCCGTGGCAGGAAAACTCGGATGACACGGTTTGGCGATGGAAAATGGGGCGCACTGGCGTGCCAATTGTTGATGCGGCAATGCGACAGCTTTATGTGACAGGCTACATGCACAACCGATGCCGAATGATAGCAGGATCTTACCTCACTAAGCATTTGCTAAAGCACTGGCGTATTGGTCAGAGTTGGTTCGAGGAGTGCCTGGTTGATTGGGATCCCGCGGCAAACGCAATGGGTTGGCAGTGGGTTGCGGGTTCAGGGCCGGATGCGGCTCCGTTTTTTCGGATATTTAATCCGCAGACACAGGCAGAGAAATTTGACGTGGAAAAGCGATATATTTCCAATTTCGTAGCCGAACTTGTGAACGAACCGGGTCGGGATGCTCTGGACTTCTTTCAGGCCTGCCCAAGGTCCTGGAATTTGACACCTGACTGCCCATATCCCGAACCAATTATAGACCTCGGAGAAGGCAGAAGACGGGCTCTTGCCGCTTACGAGAAAATGAAATTGAATACTTAACGGCTTGGAATCTTATGGCTAGTCGGTCCCATTCATAGCAACACATCGTTTGATAGGGCACTGTGAGAGCAACTGTTGCATACATTAACTGGTTGGATTTGCGTTTTTTGTGATCCAAAATTTGCACCCGGCCGTATTTCCATTATGATCGAAACTACTTTAGCCCCTCCCTCTGCAGGCCTTCCTTATTTGAGGCCCTCAAATATTGGATTATCTGTGCCGCAAAAAAAGCAGGAAACGTCTCAGCCGACGGTTTGGCTTGTGTTGGTACGGGACCTGCGGGACAGAGCAGCTTTTTCGGAGTTGTTTGACTATTTTGCGCCACGTCTGAAGGGATTTTTGATGCGCAATGGTACTGGGTCGGCACAGGCAGAAGAGATTGTTCAGGATGTTATGCTGACCGTTTGGCGCAAGGCTTCGATGTTCGACCCTCATCGCGCTCAGGCATCGGCTTGGATCTATCAAATCGCTCGCAACAGACAGATTGATATTATCCGAAAAGAAAACCGCCCAGTTCCCGAGGAACTGGCTCAAGACCCTGAGTCTGAGCCTGATGCCAGTCAAATATTGGCCATTGACCAAGAAGCAGAGCATTTAAAGACTGCTATTGAGCAACTTCAGCCTGACCAAAAAGACATGATCCAGAAGGCCTATCTTGGCGATCTCACACATAAAGAGATCAGCATTCAAACCGGACTGCCGCTTGGCACCGTAAAATCACGCATCCGGCTGGGACTTCGCCGGTTACGAAAAGAACTAGAGGGGTTGCGCTAAATGAATGCAATCACACATCACATACCAGACACCATGATCGCGGCCTATGTATCTGGTAACCTACCACACCCATTCGCTATGGTTGTCGCTGCCCATATCTCGCTTTGTGCTGAGTGCAGTGCGTCCCTTGGTGCGCATCAAGCGGTTGGTGGCGCATTACTTGAACGATCTGACAATGTTGCTGTGTCTTCTGGCATGAAAAACGATCTGATGGCGATGCTGGATACACCCATTCGGTCTGAACCTATCTTCGATGCCAAAGGGATTTTTCCTAGTCCGGTGATGGAAGCGTTGAAGGGGAAACCGCCGCGCTGGAAAACCCTTGGCATGGGCGTCAAGCAAAGTATCCTCACTGAAGTTGGCGGTGGATCTGTGCGTTTGATTTATATCCCCGCTGGGCAAGCGGTTCCGGATCATAGTCATAGTGGACTTGAACTGACCTTGGTTCTTCAAGGTAGTTTTAGTGATGAGACCGGACGTTTTGGAGTTGGTGACGTAGAAATTGGCGACGAAAATCTTGAACATACACCAATAGCGGATGCTGGAGATGCATGCATTTGCCTAGCTGCAACTGACGCACCCTTGCAGTTTAGCTCCTTTTTACCACGGTTGTTACAACCTATTTTTCGTATATGACCGCTGTCATATACCGTAGTGTTAAGGGCTCGCAATTTGCGGGCCCTTTTCTTTTAAATGTCTGGATAATAACGTTTTTGTGAGTTTGAGATCTATGTCCGGACTCAGTCCGTATCCTTGGTACGAATCTAAATTTAAAACGGGTGAAACGCCCACATTGTCCAAGGAGACAGATCATGAAAATCACGCTCAAAGCCGTTATCGCTGCTCTTGCCCTTTCCACTGCCGCAGGGAGTGTGCAAGCGAACACAATCGTTGAGATTGCCGCAGGTGACGAGCGCTTTTCTACCTTAGTTGCTGCCGTCGGTGCTGCAGGTTTGGTCGAAGCGCTGTCCGGCCCAGGGCCATTTACGGTTTATGCACCTCTCAATGACGCCTTTGCAGCGCTTCCAGAGGGCACAGTTGAAACTCTTCTCAAGCCGGAAAATAAAGATCAGCTGACCAATGTGCTTTTGTATCACGTGGATGACCGTGAGCTTTCGGCCGATATGATTCCTTCTGGATCAAACTATTTCAAGCCACTCCTGACAAGTGAGCGCCTGTGCATTACGTCAGGTCGTGAAGGCGTGAATATTGCTGATGGTTCAGGTGAAGTGGCAAACGTAGTTATCGCAGATATTCAGGCCGACAATGGCGTGATCCATGTGATCGACAAAGTACTGTTGCCTGGCAATCGCCCAGCTTGCCACTAACAAGAAATATAGGCCCCGTGGCGTTTCGCGGGGCCTACTAATTACTTGCCTCGATAAACGACCCAGTCAGGTAGCAGCTGCATGGCCTTTATGAGCCATGAAAAAGGACGCGGGAAATCAGTGCGAAATCGGCGACGCTCCATGGCCTTTAGGATGTGAATTGCGGCTTTTTCGGGCTTCATAAGTTGGGGCATTACGAAGCTATTCTTGTCGGTCAGACGCGTTTTGATAAAGCCTGGATTGACGATACGCACCGTGACGCCACTATTTCTCAGGTCGTGGCGCATCGTTTCAGCCAAGCTGATCAAGGCGGCCTTGCTTGCACCATAGCCAATGGCGGCCGGTAGGCCTCGATATCCTGCCAGCGACCCAACCAAGGTGATATCCCCTTTATCATCCGCAATTAATTGCGGCATGATATGATGTAACACCCTTAATGCACCGGCGAAATTTACATCAAGCATCGAGATCGCCGTTTTGACATCCCAGTCCTGCGTATGCATTGGTTCATAGACGCCGGCGTTATAGATCACACCATCAACCGGACCTACGGCTTGAGCCGTGTACATTACTGATTTGGGGCATGTCACATCCATTGGGAGGGCCGTTGCAGATCCCAAGTCGCTTGCCAGTTCTAGTAAACGTGATTTTGACCGGGCAGAGACTATTACATGTGCCCCAGCCAGAGCCAGACCTTTTGCAATCTCACGTCCCAAACCTTCGCTCGCGCCTATCAACCAGTAGGTCTTACCCTGGAACGGACTCATTATCTGGGACCTGTGGCATTGGCGTCGGATATTAGCGGTTTTGGTGGTTTGGGTTTTCGCAGGAATGGAGCCTGCTTGAACCATAGTTTCAAGGCTTGCCAATAGATAAGGGCCACCACCCGTACCGCTCCAAACGGTCGTCGAACTGCAACCTTGACCAATGCCCTTGTCGTTATTGGAGTTCGCAAGCCGCTCAACGTCGCTAGGACGCCCTGTTCGCCATTTTTATACGAAATTCGAATATTAAAAGCCTGATCAGTCATATCAAAATTGAAGCGATACTGCCCCGCGACCTGCTGAAACGGCGAAACATGCATCAGTTTTTCGGCTTCCATCACGTCTGCCCACTTTATTGGGCGGAAATCACGATGGGCACAAAAATAGCAATGGCGATGACCAAACGTATTGTTGACCTCAGCGATAAAGGCACGCGGGGTACCGTCAATTACCGCAATCCAAAAGCTCACCGGATTGAACTGGAACCACAAAAAGCTTGGCTGGGTCAAAAGTAGAAGCTGTGCCTGATCAACCGGAAATTCGCGTTTGCGTAATTCTTTTTGAAACCAAGCGAGACCACTGCCATTCCCACGCCGACCTCCATGGTTGCGGTCACAGACTGAAAACAGGTTGAAACCATTGCGAGTCAAAAGTGGTGGTGCGTCACTGGACGTATCGGTTAAAACATAATCAACACCGTATCTAAAAGTATTTTTCAGGCTGCCGCGTCGGGCGTGGTATGTTTGGGCTGGAACGAGTTCTATCATGATAAGCCTACGTGCAACTCACTCAAGTGGATCACGTCAAACGTATATTATCTCAAAATAAAAGTGATCCACAATTCAACCGGCCGCGTAAGAATAACCAAACAGTATTCAAACACGAGGACTGCATGCTGGATCAAACCCAAGGCCCACGCCGCAAGATCGCCATCATAGGAGGCGGTATCTCAGGCCTCTCAGCCGCGTATTATTTGTCGTCGAGACATCATGTAACTTTGTTTGAAGCCTCCCCTCGACTGGGTGGTCATGCGAGGACTGTTATGGCGGGCAGAAACAGGAATCAACCTGTCGACACAGGTTTTATAGTCTTCAATTACGCCACATATCCTTACCTTACGCGCTTGTTCCGCGAGCTTGATGTTCCAGTGATAAAAAGCGAAATGAGTTTCTGTGCAAGCATTGACGATGGAAAGATTGAGTACGGGTTAAATAGCCTAGCTGCGATTTCTGCACAGAAACGCAATCTTGTCAGGCCTCAGTTTTACAAAATGGTTGCTGACATACTGCGTTTCGGCAAAGAGGCCGAAGCCGCCGCGACTGATGACAACAAAACTATTGGTGAGTTGGTTGATGAATTGGGATTGGGCAACTGGTTTCGCGACAATTATCTGATGCCGATGTGCGGCGCAATTTGGTCCACTCCGGTGACCGATGTTGATGCCTTTCCGGCCAAATCGCTAGTCCAGTTTTTTCGCAATCACGCCTTGCTTGCAGGTATCGGCCAGCACCAGTGGTGGACAGTAAAAGGCGGCAGCATTGAATACGTCAGTCGTTTGGAGACTGCGCTTTTAGCGCGTGGTTGCAAAATCAACACAGCATCGCCGATCGAACAAGTTACTCGTAACAAGGCGGGCGTGTCAGTTGTTGCGCAAGGGCAGGGCTGCATGGAATTCGATGATGTTGTCTTTGCCTGCCACTCTGATCAAGCCCTTGCGATACTTGGCCCAAATGCCACAACGGCAGAAAAGGAAGCCCTTGGGGCAATCCGATATCAACCCAACACGGCAGTTTTGCATTGTGACGTTGGGCAAATGCCAAAACGTCGTAGCTGTTGGTCAAGCTGGGCTTATCGAAGCCAAGATGGCGGCGTCGGTGTGACATATTGGATGAATCGACTGCAAAGTATTCCAGAAAATGATCCTCTCTTCGTGACACTGAACCCGACGCGTCCAATTCCTTCTGACATGATTTATGATCAAGTAAAATTCTCTCACCCGATTTTCGACAAAGCCGCCTTACAAGCTCAGCGCGAGATCCGCGGCATGCAAGGTCGCTACAACACGTGGTTCACTGGGGCGTACAATCGCCACGGCTTTCACGAAGATGGAATTGCAAGCGCTATGCGCATTGTCCGCATGATTAATTCCCCCTCTGCCCTGACCACCAAAGGACTTCTGGATGACAATGACGAACAAAGCGATGAAAACACATTTCCTAGAGACCTGCGCACATCTGCGTGAGGGGCAGCTGACACTGCGCACCCCAGATGGTGCGCGCTATCAGTTTGGCGACCATGGCCCCGAGGTCGAAATGAACATTCGCGATTGGGCAGCTGTTTCGGCAATGGCGGCACATGGTCAGGTTGGGCTGGGTGAGGCCTATGTACAGGGACTGTGGGACACTCCATCGATTGAGGGCTTGATGTCGGTGGCCATGCTGAACCGGGATCAACTGGGAAGATATGATCATGCAAGCCCCTTCAAGCGTGCGAAGTTTCGTCTCGTTGATAGGGTGTTGCGTGCCAATTCAAAACGTGGGTCTCGCAAGAATATTCGCGCCCATTACGACGTTGGGAACGAATTTTATCAGCTCTGGCTTGACGAAGGTATGACATATTCATCTGGGATATTTGACGATAGAGCCGATGACCTTGCACAGGCACAGTACCGTAAAAACGAAAGGGTTTTATCACGCCTAAATGACGGTGAAAATGTGCTGGAAATTGGCTGTGGCTGGGGGGGCTTTGCAGATCATGCGAGCAACGAAGGCCGTAACGTGACCGGCGTTACCATTTCGCGAAATCAACATAGTTTTGCAGATTGTCGTTTGGACGGGCGAGCCGATATTCAACTGTGCGATTACCGCGATGTACAGGGTAAGTTCGACAATATCGTCTCTATTGAGATGATCGAAGCCGTGGGAGAGAACTACTGGCCGAGCTATTTCAGCACGCTAAAACGCTGCCTTGCGGCTGGCGGTCGGGTGGTGCTGCAAGCCATAACTGTTCGCGACGATTTCTTTGAGACCTATCGTACCTCGTCTGATTATATTCGGCAGCATGTCTTTCCTGGCGGAATGCTGTTGTCAGATCAAATGATTAAAACTCAGGCAACCTCCGCCGGACTACAAGTCAACAACAGTTTCTCGTTTGGCCCGGACTACGCAAAAACCTGCCGGATTTGGGCCAAACGTTTGGCCGAACAGAAAGGTAAAATTCTGGAACAGGGATATGGGGAAGGCTTCTTTCGTAACTGGCAATACTATCTAGAAATTTGTGCGGCCTCTTTTGCGATTGGTCACACAAATGTCGTTCAGGTTGAACTGGCACATGCGTAACCTTGTCGTGAGCACTTTCTTGCGCCAAGCGCCGCTAGGCGGATTGCGGGCTATGCATGAAAAAGCACTGCTCAGTTCCAAGCGGCGCGGTCATCTGAACGACTGCTATCAAGCTGTAAAGCTTGGGCACTCTATATGGCCGACAGTCGGGGAGCGGATCAGTTGACCTTTTCGCGCTATCAACGTGTCGGCTGCACCTCATCCGAAAAAGGACTAAAAGCCAAGTATATGGCAAAATTTTTGAATGCAAATAGTCGGTCTGCGCGGTTTCCCCAAATACTATTGGGGCAATGATGCTGTATCCGAGGATAAGCTTATATGCCCTGATGTTGGCCTGTGCAGGGATTCCGCTGTATATTCATCTGCCCCAATTTGCCGCGACCAATCTTGGAATTAACCTTGGCACATTGGGGGTGGTTTTACTTGCGATAAGGGCTTTTGATTTGGTGCAGGACCCGCTGATTGGCTGGGCCATTGACCAATGGCCGCAAATGCAGAGTGGTTTCAGTCTGGCCGCGGCTGGGGGGCTTGCACTCGGCTTTCCGCTCTTGTTTGGTCTGCAAGATGGCCCACATGTGTTGGTCAAGTTGATCTTGATTTTGGTACTTTTGTTTTCGGCCTACAGTCTCGGCATGATCCTACTCTATGGGCGGAGCGCAACTTTGGCAAAAACACCAGAGACGCGCGCGCTGATGACTCTGGCCTCTTACCGGGAATGCGGGATGCTAGCCGGGGTTGTCCTGGCTGCAATAGCTCCAACTGTGCTGATTGGTTTTGGGGCCTCCGAACAGGGGTATGGTAGCTTCGGCTTATTGTTGGGTCTGGTGGCTGTTGTTACAGCGTTGCTGACCAGACCTATTTGGACGCGACCAGTTGTTTTGGGACAACCGCTTAGCCTTGCTTCTTTGTCGCAGGCGGGCGCTGTCAAATTGCTGATCTTGGCCGTGCTTAACAGCCTTCCGGTGGCTCTTACGTCAACTCTGTTTCTCTTTTTTGTCCAAGACTACTTGGCTCTTGCGAATTTGGCCGGGCCATTGTTGGTTTTATTCTTTGTATCAGCGGGCTTGAGCGTACCTTTCTGGACCGTTTTAAGCCGCCGGATAGGAGCAAAAAACACATTACTGATCGCCATGCCATTAGCCATTGCCAGCTTTATCGGCGCAGCGTTTCTTGCGCCCGGTAACGCAGTTGGATTTACGCTTATCTGCCTTGCATCCGGTGCAGCGCTTGGGGCTGATTTGGTGCTCTTGCCCGCGCTGTTTAGCATTGCGTTGACCAAAGCTGGCCTAAACGCTGGAACGGCCTTTGGAATATGGTCGTTTGCCGGAAAGCTTGCCTTGGCCTTTGCGGCTGCAATTGCTTTGCCATTTCTGCAAGTCCGAGGTTTCACACCTGCCTCCGACAACTCCCGAGAGGCGCTCGGCGCACTTGTAATGGCTTATGCCATCTTTCCTTGTTTCCTCAAAACTGCGGCCTTTTTCTACGCCCTAAGGTTGCCCTCTGAAAGTCCATCGCCATGAAGTTGATTGCCGCATTTTTTTTGATTCTGGCTGTTCTCGTGATTGCCAAAACCTATGTGTTTAGTTTTCGGTTCCAATCACCCAAAGACTACGCAGAAACCGGCCCACAGTTTGACCTCAAAACACACCTGTCTGGCGAGATGTTGTCGGAAGGTCTAATTTTTGGTCCGAATGGAAAAATGACCAACAGTTTTGTCGCAAAAATGGTCGGCACATGGGACGGAGACATCGGCACATTGACCGAAGAATTTACATATTCCAACGGCAAAACTCAAAATCGCAAATGGTATCTTAAGCTTGGGCCCAACAATACGTTTACAGCCACTGC